>Ga0310826_100060_pt1 | contig 202021 bp, 183 predicted proteins | sample WT_ome_FD_201306 | JGI IMG/M metagenome (GOLD analysis project Ga0310826, IMG submission 201306) | Sorghum-adapted microbial communities enriched on wild type (WT) sorghum from Joint BioEnergy Institute, Emeryville, California, United... ... | reverse complement strand
GGAGGGCCGACGACTTGTGGGCTTTCATGTTCAATCACTCTTTCGATCGTCTTGTTACTACTATAAATTCGATAAAACCATGGGAAAGGCCTGCTTAGGCGGACTTTTTCACCGGACTTCTAGAATTTTAAGACTTTAAGCCAGTTCTCTAGCGCACATCCCAGCTTATCAACTAATAGTGGTCAATATTTCGTACAAGCAACCTATCATTCCACTTTAAGGACGGTGCTACAATAGATGAAACTAAAAAAACTTTTCTTTATATCTCTAATTACTGCTGTGATATCTATCAGTTATTCTGGATTTGTTTTGGCAAAAAATTTTGAAGTCAACAATGAAAAAGTTAAGCAGTATAAATACGATTATAGACATGCGATTTTTGAACGAGATGGTCAAGTTTACATTTATCATGAAGATTCCAACTCCATAGAGCCTGTTGGCGATCCGAGTAAGGCGAAATCAATGCCTTCACTTAGTCCAGATCACCAGAAAGTCGCATTCACTTATTTACAAGCAAACATATCGCATTTTTAGAAATCAGTGACACAGGAAACAAATTAATAAGTGGAGAATTTGATATTAACAACAAAAAAATTCATGTACAAACCACTATTGATGTTCCACAAGAGATAAACGGTATGTTAATATTTGATGGATTGGATAATTTTCCTTCATTTATCAATGGAAATGAGAAAATTACCATTGACCCTCAAAATTCAAAAAAACTTACAAAACAAATTAAACAAATAGATGCCAATTTAGTACAGGAAACAAAGGACAAGCTTGATAGGCTTAACGAAAATGTAAAAGAACATTTTGCAGATTCCAATGACAAAGCACTAGCTAATGTTCAAAATCTCCAATGGCTTAAATAAAGTTAATTTAAAACCAAGAGATACAGATATCGTATCTCTTGGTTTGTGTTCTAATACCCCTTCAATACGTTTTTATGGAGGACATTTCATGAAGTTTCTTTTTTATCTTGCGCTATCTTTAACTTTTCTCTCCTGTATTACCGCATGCTCATTCCATTCAAACCGATCAGCAGAAAATATACGCTCTATTCCTGACCAACCCACTCCGTCCTCCTCAGCCACGATCCCCATGAAGCAATCCCTGATCCCGAACAAAGTGCTTGTTGAATGGAATCAACTAGGCTATCTTTATTTGCCGGAATCAGATCAAATCGTCGCACTAGGGGATGCCGCTTTGGAAAAGAGGCACCTCCGGCTTTCACCGGATCATTCGAAAATTGCTTTTTCGCAAGGCAAACATGATCAACCTCATACCGCAATCGCAATTGCGAATATCGATGGTTCCATTGTCATGGAGACTGAGATCCCTTCACTGCTCCAACAAGACACTTTTGGCATCGTAGACTTGCGTTGGATGTATCCGGACAAATTACTCGTAGGACTGATGTTTAATACTTACCGATGGGGATATTTTGAATTTGACTTGTCAAAAAGAGAGTTTGCCAAACATGCGATCAACGTCAAATACGGAACCGAAAATCTGGTTGTCATGAAAGGCGGTCATCTCTTGCATATACCGCCCTATGATAACCCTGTCAACCAACATTTGAATCCACAGATCATATTGGATGACCACATTTTGTTCGAATTAACAGGTGAACACACCCAAATCGCAGGGCTGATCGTCGATGAAACGGTGAACTGGTTCGCAAGCCCCATTTTTGAAGGTGGAAAATACGAATTATTGGCAAGCCAAATTGACGTGAATAATGGAAAATTGGTCAACGCCAATCGTCTGCCGATGGACATTGCCCGGAATGGAACCATCGAACTGGGAACCTATAATTTCAACACGCACACCGGCTATTTTCTCGTAAGCTTTCCGGATGGCGATCGCGAGATTGATGAAATATCCTTCGACCAACATGCATCCAGCACAATGAAACTGGCCGAAATCGGCAGAGAGATCGCAATCAGTCGAATTGAATCGGATCAAGATCGCGTCAGACTCATTGACGCATCCGGCAATCGTTACCGGATTTCAGGTGGCAGCCTTCAAACGGAAACAGATCCGAACGAAGAAATTCAGCGATACCTAACCTCAAAGTTGAGAGACACGTTTCCGAATCTGGAGATGGGTAGCACCACGATCATGCGATTGACTCATATAGATGGATAAGCCCTCGAGTGAATGTGAAAACAACAATTCAAATTGAAATCAAAATAAGATCGCCTCCTCATCCGGCTCTCTTGGCCAGGATATTGGCGATCTTCTTGATGTTCTGGCAGGTTGCAGTCATCAATGCTTGCTGCCACACCTTTTCACGACCGCGGAAACGGCAATAGCGAAGCCCATGGAGCTCTTTGGCGTCCGCACCGCAGGCGATATCAATTCTTGCCAGACCGACTCCTGGTGTTAGCACTAACCCATTCCTTGCCAAACATGCCTCGTAATCACTTTTGTTTTATTCTGCGACCTGGTGCACTCACTCAGCATCAGGCAGTGGGTACAATGTGCGGGATCAGACTTGTATTGACGATATCCTTCTTCGCTTGTACGGGAATTACGCAAGTGATTTTGCAATATCGATCAACCTAATTAAAATGAACGCGAGCCAATAGTGCCTGCTCATCGTTTAGCGCAAACGATACTTCGCATCCCCTATACCTTCAATAACCCATTCTTCGCCATCTCCACATATATCCAAAATTTCTTTTGGAAATGTTTTTCGAAATCTATAACTATATAGTATGTCATAGTATGTCGCTTATATTTTTCGGCAATCTGATTCCAAGTCTTTCAGCCGACTTTTCAATATCTTCCCTAAATCCCCAGCATAAGCAGGGAGAACATCAGTTTCTAAATTAACAAAAAAAGATTATAGATAGATTTTGGACAAAACAAAATCCCTCCTTCGGCTTGTTTTCAGTAAGTCACGAAAAAGGGATTTGATCGAAAATTTGAAATAAAACGTGGTGCCGAGGACGGGAATCGAACCCGTACGGTAGTCACCTACCCCAGGATTTTAAGTCCTGTGCGTCTGCCAATTCCGCCACCCCGGCAAAGGGACACGAAACCTAATATACCATGACTTGACCGCTTTTTCAATAAATCCTCCCGAAATGGACAGTTTGTCGAGAGTGCGGTACACCGCTGTTGCCAATTGGAGATCGCGGCAAACTTGCCTGCCCGCAAAAAAGATCCAATCCGGTCAATATGTTCGTGTATTTAATTTATTTTGATGAAAGAATCAACTTTTGATACCTTGGCCGATAGCGATGATTATCCAAATAACATTCACGAAAATCAAAAAACCCTTGCATCTACAAGGGATTTCAGCTGGTGGGCCCTGAGGGACTCGAACCCCCGACCAATCGGTTATGAGCCGACCGCTCTAACCAACTGAGCTAAGGGCCCTCATCTCGGCCTGGAGACAAGTTTGGTTGCGGGGGCAGGATTTGAACCTGCGGCCTTCGGGTTATGAGCCCGACGAGCTACCGGACTGCTCCACCCCGCGTCAATACTTGCGCCCCTATTGCGGCGACAAAATCAACTATACCGCAATGGCATCCGATTCGTCAAGGATTATTGTTCCACCTGTCCGTCAGGGCTTGTCTTTGTCCGGTTCGACAGCGGAAGATGGTGCTGAAGCCGCTGCATCCTGTCTGGCCATCTCCGCCAGCTTGCGGATCAGAATATGCTGGGGCATGTGCATCAGATGCTCCAGCGGCACTTTCAAGTACGCAGCCAGCTTCACGGCTGTGTCTGCTGAAATCGGCAAACGTCCCATGCTCAACGCCTCCCTCCGGCGCCCTGCGCCGATTTCAGCTTATCATATCCGCATGCGTTCGCCAATGTGCCGATACCGGAGATCAAGGGATGTAACGCACGCCATATCGCCCTTTGCGGGAGCGATACACCTCGATCGCCTTGGGCAAATCGATGCCATACAACCAGCCGTCATGTTCCATGCGCCGGAGCAGACACCCGGCCTGAAACTTGCTGTCGTACAACCGCAGCCAATACACCCATTTCATCTTGATTCCCTCCGAAACGTTGGCATCCTGACTTTAGGATGCTCGGCGATTCCCGTTTTGAATCATCCATCCCATGAAAAAAACGATGCCGTGTCCCCTTCGTCTGGCCGAAGGAGACACGGCAACCTTGCTGGACATTTTCACAATTTAATTTAGGATGACTCCACTCCGAAAGGTCTCGATTGCAGGAGAGCTGAGTCCGGTATACAAGTCGTCAAAGACGCCCTCGATTTCACCGGTCGGCTTCTCTTTGATCTTTTGCAGCAAGTCGTTTCCTTTTTCATCCAGGAACTTGAGCGCATCATCGATTGATCTTTGGTCCTGGAAGACCTGACTGTACACCGTGCTGACGATGTTCTGGATATAGCTGAGATTCGGCCGTTCCCGGAGCAATTTTTGTTCCGCGGGAGAACTGTTGCCAGCCGGAGCCGGCTTCATTTTGATGAAGGCCTCCACATTGTAGCTCAAACCTTCCCTGGGTTTGACAAATTCGATGCGGGAAGACATTTCATAGGTGCTGCGCGATTTGAATTTCGCCCACTCTTCCCCGTTGATGAACTTGACGAATTCCCAGGCGTCCTTCTGGTTTTGCGCTTTGGCATTGATGCCTGCGAGCGAACTGTATGACACGTTTACGCCCACACCCGGCGCGGCAGTGTGATACGGTACCGTCACCACGTCCCAATCCAGTCTATCCATCTTCAATTTGTCGGCATTGTCGTTCAACACCATGATATCGTTGATCAAACTGTAATCGCCAAGCGTCATCGCAACCCTGCCTTGCAGGAACAGCCGGCCTTGATAGGGATTGTAGCGATAAGTCCTGTTTTCATCTTCAAACGAATACATGTCCCGATTGCTCGGGATGACCTTGTCTTTGTACAGCTGGTACATTTGCTCCCACAGCGCCTTCCACTGCGGCGTATTGATTGTCATGCGCTCGGCGTTGCTGTCATACAGTTTCAATTGCAATGGTGAGGCGAAAGACTGCAATTGCCAATAATCGTCCGCACCGCCGCCCCAAGGGTTCAGCGTCAATCCGAAGATGGCATCTTTGCCTTCGCCTTTGCTCATCTGGCGTGCAAGGTTGAAGACATCATCCCAGCTCATGCCGTCCTGGGGCGGAGTAACGCCCATCTCGTTGAACAGCTTCTTGTTGTAGTACAAAGCGAAAGGCATGAACGTCGGGGTCAACGCGTAGATGTTGCCGTTGCCTTGCTCGCGGATCGCTTCAATGACGCTCGGCACAAACACGTTGGCGTCAATCTTGTCCTCCTTCATGAGGGGGTCAAGCTGGAGCAGCAAATTTTCTTCCACCAGCGCGTTCAGCAGGCTCAAATCAAAGATCATGACATCCACCGGATTGGCCCCGGTCATGATTTCCTTGACTTTGGCCAATTGGTCCGGCTGAACCCAGGCGCCATCATTGTCCAGGTTTTCGAATTGCTGCTCGTTCCAGTCGATCGCCGGAACAACTTCGATATCGATGCCTTTATGGGAAAATTCAAACATGTCGGTATACTGCTGGCGGAAATAGACATCGTCCTGCTTGCTGCCATACAACGTACCGATTCTGAGCGTGCGGCGGTTGTTCGGGTCGTCGGTATCTTTCGGACTGCATGCCGCCAATAGCGGCACCAGCAAAATGAGCGACAATCCGACCAATGTCCAGCTGAAGACGCGTTTCCTTTTTTTCATATTGTTGTTTTTCATGCGGTTTCTTCCCCCTCTAAAGATTTTGGTGCGCGGATGACAATCTTGTCGCCGTCCATTTCCAGCGTCGCCTTGTCCCTGATGGCCAGCGCCTGCAAATATTCTTTGGGCACCTGCAAGCGTCCGACCCTGTCGACCACGACAAACGCTTCGTGCACCTCTCCCAGCGCATGTCCGCCTGTCAGCGGGATCGACGCGTCCAAGTTCGGATTGCGCTTGATGAATTCCGTACTGGTCAGGCCGTCGCGAATGGCCACGACACGGTCCACCTTGCCCGCCAGCGCCAGATCATGCGTGACGATGACGATCGTCACGCCCAGCTCGCGATTGAATCGCCGGAAAATGTCCATGATCATGTCGGATGTCTGTGTATCGACCGAACCGGTCGGTTCATCCGCCAGCAGCAGTTGCGGCTTGTTGGCGAGCGCGATGGCAATCGCAACGCGTTGCTGTTCCCCGCCCGATAATTGTTGCAGCTTGTTGTGCATGCGGTCTTTCAATCCGACCCATTCCAGCAATTGCCTGGCGTAGGGACGATCCAGCTTGCCGCCAAGCATCATCGGCACTTCGACATTTTCGAGCGCCGTCAAATAGGGCAGCAAATTGCGTGCGTTGTTTTGCCAGATGAAGCCGACCGTCTCCCGCTTGTACTTGACCAGATCTTCATCACTGATTTTCAGCAAGTTCCACGGCCCGACCGTCACTTGCCCGGCAGATGGTCGGTCAAGTCCTCCCAGAATGTTGAGCAGCGTCGATTTGCCGCTGCCGCTGTTGCCGATAATCGCCATCATTTCCCCGGCTTCCACCGTCAAATTGAGTCCCTGGAGCGCCACCACTTCCAGATCTTCGGTTTTGTAGATTTTGACGAGACCTTCGCAACGAATCATGGCGATCAACGCTCCTCTCCCAGTTTTACGGCCTGATGTACCCGCAAACGCCGGATATGGGTGACCAGCAGGCCCGCGCCGATCAGCATCATGACGCCGACCACGATGGACAACCGCATCGTATCCACCGAAGAGAACACGACATGGAAAGGCGGGATTTGCCGGGTGGCGTTTTCCGTCGTTTGCAGGAAGGGCAGGAACAGCCAACTGGTGATTTTGCCAATCATGACGCCGAGCCCGATCGACAGACCGGCAGTAAACAGCTGCTCCAGCAGCAGCATGCCGGTCAACTGCCTGCGGGATAACCCCATGGCACGCAAAATGCCGATCTGCACAATTCTCGACGACAGATTGAAAAACCAATACAGCACGTATCCCGCCAGCGAAACGATGATTGTCACCAGAAAGCCGAGACTCAAAATGCCGAATACGCCGCCGCGTGCCGGATGTTTGCTCTGCGCGGCCAATTCGCTTCGCATATCCTCGATTTTCGCGATTTCGATACCTTTCTCCTGCAAAGCCGGAATGATCGACGCCGTCTTCTCGCCGGGTTTCATTTTCAGCCAGACATCGTAGGGCACAAGCGGCGCCTGGTCATAAATATAGTCCAGATTCGCCACCAGGAAAGGCGATTCATCCGGATATTCGCTTGGCCAATACGGCACAATGCCGATGATGATGAATTCGACCGGCTCCCCCTGGATGATCGCTTGAATCGTATCTCCCTGCTTGAGATCGAATTTTTTGGCGATATTCGAAGAGATGATCGCTCCTTCCGGCACCTGGCCCATCCAGGCCAGATACCGGAAGGGGCTGATCGGATACATGTCCTTGCGCAGCCAGGCAACACGCGCAAAATCGACGTTGTCGATGCCCATGACGATCCCCTGGCCTGCGGTTCTGCCCGACACCGTCAGGCTGGATCGAACCTGCAGGACGCGGGCGGCATGCTCCACGGCCGGCAGGGAGCGAAACACCTCAAACGGTGGTTCGCTGTAATGGATGCGGGTCGGCGTCGGCCGGCTGGGTTGTCCGCCACCGCTGCCACCACCGTTGCCGCCGCCATTGCCACCACCGTTGCCGCCGCCGTTTCCACCGCTATTGCCCCCTCCGTTGTTTCCGCCGCCGGCACCGCCACCTTGCTGCGGATTTTGCAGGTTCAACTCGGGAGTTCCTTCCCAAACGGTCGTGAGCACGACGTCGGCTCCGTATTTGTACATGATCCGCTCTTCTGAATTCAGCCCGATCGTCCGGGCGGCAGCGGCGTTGTACACGCCCAGCCCGAGTGTCAGGATCAACAGGATCATCAGCGGATAATACGCATTTGCAGAACGTGACAATTGTGTCAATGTCAAATAGAACGGTACAGGCAGCCATTTTTTGGCGATGACGTTCACCAGCTTCAGCAACAGCGGAAACAAGCGCAGAAAGACCAATCCTGCCGCAAAAATGCTGAGTGCCGGCACAAAGAACAAAAACGGCTGCACGTTGAGCTGGTCGGTCGTGATGCCCGTCTTGAACGACACCATCTGCCGTTCATTGAACAAATACCAGCCGTAGGCTGCCAGGCCGACCAGCGCCACGTCGAGAAACCATTTTTGCCAGAACGGCTTCTTGTCCGAACGCGCGAGCTTGCGCTTGTAATCGACGATGGTCGTCCGCGTGAATACGAGGGCCGGAATGACGGCTGCCAGAATGGCAACCGCCACAGCGGCCATTCCTGCCCAAGCGGCATCCGAAGAAAAGCCGACGGGGATGGAAGCCCGATTAACAAATTCGAGAAATCCGTTGGCCGAACCGATGCTTTTGGCCATAAACCAGCCCAGCATCGGGCCGATGAGCAGGGCAACGACCCCCAGCAGCACCCCCTCCAGCAAAAAGAGCAGGAAGATTTGCCGCGTGCTCGCCCCCCGGCTGCGCAATACGGCAATGTCGGAACGCTGCTTTTCGAGCGCCTGCCGGGCAATCATCGTAATGAAATAAAACACCATGGCGATCATCGGCGCCGCCAGCGTAAACAGCAAAGTCTGCATCTGGATGCTGCTTCGCCTGAACTCGGCCAGCATATCAAGGAACGAAATTTCCAGTCGCGTATCGCTGGAACGCTTGTATACTTCGATATCGATACGCTTCAATACGGATGACAGCGGTGACAGTTGGCTCGTTTTGATTTCCCTCAAATCGTAGGCGGCATACCATTTGACCGATTGCAGCGGCAAGTTTCGCTTCTCGGCCAATTCCGACAGCAGCACATGCTCGGACACGATCAGGCTGTTCATGATTGCATCAAGCCCCTGATACCAGTAGGGACTCGTCTCGTCAACCGGTTTGATGGCGCCGACGATTTTGACACGCAGCGTCTCGTTTGCACCGCCAAGCAGCGGATAAAGCAGCACGTCGCCTACATGCAAATCGTTGCGGAACAGGGCCTCTTCCAGCATGACCGCCCGGATCGTGCCATCCGCGTCCACCTGGTCCGGTGCCGGTTCACCGCTGACTTGCTCCACATGGGCGCCGATGTCGTCCAATGACATCAACGTCATTTTGCGGGAACGGCTGGCATCCACCTGGGTCGGATCTTCAGGCACGACTTCCGCGCTGCGGAGCGCAGCGCTGCGCTGGCTGGCATCCACCGGAAATCCGATGCTTTCCGGCACGTCCCGCGTAATATATTCGTTGACATTGCGGAATGCGTTCCAATCCGTCTTGCCGCCGACGGCCTGGTAACTGATCAGCAGCGAACCGGCCGGAAGTCCTTCACTGTTGTCCTTGAGCGATTGGGCAATCACCCGCTTCAGCGCGCCGTCCGCATACATCGGGATGCTGGTCGTAAACGCCACCGCAAACAGCAATCCGGCCAAAGTGCTGAGCGTAAGCCAGCGGGTGTTCCACATCTTGCGGAATAGAAAACGGATCAGCGTATTCATCGATTAACGACCTACCACTTTCTGACCCGGTGTCAATCCTTGCAAAATTTCCACTTCCGTCGTGGTCATCTGCCCGACTTCCACGTCCACTTCCCGCTTCGTGCCATCCGGTTCGACGACTTGCACATAGGAGCGGCCGCTGATGGTGCGGAGGGCAGCCAGCGGGATGACAACCGCATCCGTCCGGCGATCCAGAATGACCGATGCGGACAGCGGCGTGCCGCGCTCGACCGTATCCGGCAAATCCGGCACATCAATCAGCACGTATTGATCGATGCGGTTGGACGAATTGTTATTGTTATTGTTATTGTTGTCGTTGTTCACGGGCAGTTGGGCGATTTTGCCCGTCAATTGGCCGACGTTGCCGATGTCAACCCGGGTTTCCATGCCGACCGACACTTTGTTCAGATCGTCCCGCGACAGGGTGACAGCCACCACTTTCCGGCTTGGGTCGGCGATAATGCAGATGGGATCATAGGCTTTGACCTGGTCGCCTTCCTGCACGGACAAGGAAACGATCGTGCCGTCAAATTCCGCCGTCAGCGTTGCCTGGGCAATATCCGCCTCCAGATCGGCCAGCTGCTGGCGCTGTTCCTCGAAACTGAGCATCTGCTGCTCGAAATCAACCGGGTCCATCTCGTCCTTCTGGCGGAGCAGCTTTTTCATTTCCAGTTCCTGCTTCCGGAAGGCAAGCTGCTGGTTGCGCAGCGACTTGCGCAAATCTTCCACATCCAGTTCCGCCAGCGGTTGACCGGCGGTCACCTGCTGGCCGGATTGTATGTACAGTTTTTTGATCCGTCTGCCGTCCAGCGTGAAATACATCGTTTTTTCTTTTGCCGTCAATATTTTGCCGGAACCGGACACCTTCGTTTCCAGCGTCTTGGTCGTGACCTCGTATTCCGGTTTTTTGGAGATTTGGGGCAGCTGGATGGCCGACAAATCTTCCTCCTGTGGTTCATCCGGCAACAGCGAACAGCCTGCAACCGCCAGCGACAGCAATCCGGCCGCGAACAATCTGGCCATGCGCCTGCTGCCTCTGCGAACCTCAGGACGCATTGTCCACGAATACGCCGTCCACCATTTCATAGACATGATCCGCTACCTCCATAATCGTTGGGTCATGAGTCGTCATGCAAATCGTTACTTTTTCCCGGGCGACAATTTCCCGGAACACATTCATGATCTGTGCAGCCATCTGGCTGTCGAGTTCAGCGGTCGGTTCGTCCGCCAGCAGCAGACAGGGCCGATGGGCAATCGCTTTGGCAATGGCTACCCGCTGCTGCTCGCCGCCGGACAGTTCAAAGGGACGATGGTGCATCCGCTTGCCCAGTCCGACCATCTCCAGACAGCTGGTTACGCGGGCTTTCCATTCGGAACGCGGCGTGCCGGCCATGCGCAGCGACAATTCCACATTTTCATATGCCGACAACAGAGGCAAAAGCGCATAAGCCTGAAAAATAAAACCGATATCTTTCCGGCGCACCGCCGTACGCTGGTCATCACTCCATGCATGCAACGGGCGTCCGCGAAAATAAATTTCGCCCCGCGTCGGAATGTCCAGTCCCCCCATCATGTTCATCAATGTTGTTTTTCCCGAGCCGGACCGCCCCCGAAGCATCACCAGTTGCTGGGGATACAGATCCAGATGGATGCCCTTCAGCACCCGCAGTTTCTGTCCTCCCACATCAAACTCGCGTTCCACGCCGCGCACGGACAACAGCGGTTCCGCCGCCTTGTCACGTGGGTTTGCTTGCAAGTCTGCGCTTGTCGGCTTCGCAGCATCGGCCGGTTCGGAAGACGGGTCGGCAGCGGCCGATTGCCTGCGCCTCAACCAAGCGAGCATCGTGAATCCTCCTTTGTGAAACCTTACAAACCATATGACGAGCGATTGCAGGAAAAAGTTACACCCAAAATGAGAAACTTATCATTTTTTTCATTTTCATATGGCACAATTTGCATTTGAATCGTTCAACCTCTTTATAAAGAGGGCATTTTTTGTGTATGATGTGGAAATAAGAATGAATCGTGAGGCAGGTAGAGCGCTATGGAAACCGAAACGAAATCGCCATCATCCAATTTCATTAAAACCATTATCGAGGAAGACCTTGCCGCAGGTCGGGTGAAGGAAGTCGTCACCCGCTTTCCCCCGGAACCAAACGGCTACCTCCATATCGGGCATGCCAAATCCATTTGCCTGAACTTCGAACTGGCCGACACATTCAATGGCCGGACGAATTTGCGATTTGACGACACCAATCCCGTCAAGGAAGATGCCGAGTACGTCGAAGCGATCAAACGAGACGTGCAATGGCTCGGATTTGAATGGGACGGGCTGTTCTTCGCATCCGACTACTTTGATGAAATGTATAACCGCGCCGTATTGCTCATCCGCAAAGGCCTGGCCTATGTGGACGACCAAACCGCCGACGAAATTCGCGAAACACGCGGTACGCTGACAGAACCCGGCAAGCCCAGCCCCTGGCGGAACCGTTCCGTCGAGGAAAATCTGGATCTGTTCGAACGCATGAAAGCCGGCGAGTTCAAAGATGGCGAGAAGGTGCTCCGGGCCAAAATCGACATGGCTTCACCCAACATCAACATGCGTGATCCGGTCATCTACCGCATCCTGCACGCCACCCATCACAATACGGGCGACAAATGGTGCATCTACCCGATGTATGCTTTCGCGCATCCGCTGGAGGATGCGATTGAAGGCATCACCCATTCGATCTGCACGCTGGAATTCGAAGACCAACGGCCGTTCTACGATTGGGTCATCCGGGAATGCGAAATGCCCAATGTTCCCCGGCAATACGAATTTGCCCGCTTGAACCTGTCCAATACCGTCATGAGCAAACGCAAGCTGAAGCTGCTCGTGGACGAAAAAGCGGTGGACGGCTGGGACGACCCGCGCATGCCGACCATTTCCGGGCTGCGCCGCAGAGGGTACACCCCCGAATCCATCCGGGCATTCTGCAGGGAACTGGGCGTCAACAAAAATTACGGCGTTGTAGACGATCGCATGCTGGAACATTTCATCCGGGAAGACCTGAAGCTGAAGGCGCCGCGCACGATGGCCGTCATCGATCCACTCAAGGTGGTCATTACCAACTATCCGGAAAATCAGGTCGAATGGCTCGAAGCGGAAAACAACGCCGAAAATCCGGAGATGGGTTCCCGGCAAATTCCGTTTTCGCGGGAAATCTATATTGAGCGGGATGACTTCATGGAAAATCCGCCCGCCAAATATTTCCGTCTGTTCCCCGGCAACGAGGTCAGACTGAAACACGCCTATTTCATTCGCTGCGAGGAAGTCATCAAGGACGAGGCCGGCAATGTCATTGAACTGCGCTGCACCTATGACCCCGAAACGAAAAGCGGAAGCGGATTTACCGGCCGCAAAGTCAAGGGAACCATTCACTGGGTGGAAGCGACACATGCCGTCCCGGCAGAATTCCGCCTGTACGAACCCCTGATTACCGATGATGCCGAAGACGACGGGGAGTCGTTCCTGGCGCACCTGAATCCCAACTCGTTGCAAGTGCTGCATGGTTTCGTGGAACCCGGATTGAAAGGCGTTAGCGGCGGGCAGAGGTACCAGTTCTTCCGCCATGGGTATTTTCATGTTGATCCAAAAGTATCGACCCCGGACAATCTCATCTTCAACCGGATCGTATCGCTCAAAAGTTCCTTTCAACTCTGATCTGCGTCAATGGGAGGTGGCAGCCATGCGGACATGCAAAATGAACTTGATGATTTGCGCCGTATTGCTGCTCCTCTCCGCCGGATGCGGACGAAGCGGAAATGACCACAACCCCCATCGTCCGCCGGCTTCCCCTTCTTCCGGTCCTTCAGCCCCTTCCGCGCCTACGGAGACTGCCGTTCCTTCTTCACCATCTGCTGTGCCGTCTGCCCCGGGATCATCCACGCCTGCCGATCTGCCGGGAATCGACCCGGCGTTGGAATCGCGTATTGCCCGAACAATGGAAAACATGTCGCTGGAAGAAAAAATCGGACAAATGCTGATCACCAGCTTTTCCGGGACCCGAATGACCCGGAAAACCCGGCAATTGATCGAAACAAAACACATCGGCGGATTCATCCTGTTTTCCGCCAACCTGAAAGATGGCTTGCAGCCGTCGGTCGCATTGCTGAATGAATTAAAAACGGCCAATCGGAATCAACCCGTTCCCCTGTTCCTCAGCGTGGATCAGGAAGGAGGCCGGGTGTCCAGATTGCCCGATGCCTTCCGGAAAATGCCGCCTGCCCAAACGGTGGGACAGACGCATGATCCCCGGTTGGCCGAACAAATGGGTGTGCTGATCGCGCATCAATTGCAGGCGCTTGGCTTCAACATGAATTTCGCGCCCGTACTGGATGTGGCCAGCAACCCGGACAACAAGGTTATCGGCAATCGATCCTTTGACGCAAATCCGGAACTGGTCGCCGCCATGGGAACGGCCATGATGGACGGTTTACGCAGCGGCGGGATCATTCCGGTGATCAAACATTTTCCCGGACATGGCGACACATCAGCGGATTCCCATGTCGAGCTGCCCGTTCTCCACAAAACGGCAGACCAGCTCGCCCAGCAGGAACTGCTGCCTTTCCGTCATGCGATACAATCGGGGGCCGAAGCCGTCATGGTTGCGCATATCCTGTTTCCCGCAATTGATCCCGACTCCCCTTCCTCGCTGTCGAAAGCGATGATCAACGGGCTATTGCGCGACAAGCTCGGATTTGAAGGAGTGGTCATAACCGATGATCTGGCTATGGGGGCCATTGCCCGGCATTACGGCATGGCGGAAGCGGCGCTTCGCGCCATCGAGGCAGGTGGAGATCTGGTGCTCATTTCCGATGCCAAAGCGGTTGGCGAAATCCATGCACGATTGCTGAACGAAGTACACCGCGGCCAACTGTCCGAAGACCGGATTGACGAGAGCGTTAAGCGGATCTTGCGGCTGAAGTTTACTTACGATCTGCAAGATGCAACCGTGGAAGTTCCCGAACTGGACGATTTGGGAAACGCAGAAGTCAACCAGTGGCTTCAGGAATTGTCAGATGCAGGGAACCACCGGAAACGGTGTTGTACATTCCCATGACGTCCAATACACAAAGAAACCGCGTAGCGATGCTGCATGCCGCGGCTTCTTGTGTACACCATATTTTATTCAATCCTATACTTTGCCTAGCAACCGGTCTGTCGTCAAATAGGCTAGCGCAAAAATCATTTCCGTTGGATTGTACGAAGGTTGCGACGGAAATTGCCCGCCGCCGACCGCAAACAAACCTTTGCATTCGTGCACTTCTCCGTAAGGATCCGTCACGGACGTCTTTGGGTCGAGTCCCATGCGATGGGTGCCAACATCGTGTACAGTCACGTGATAGTTGGGCTTGGGCATATCTTCCCACCATTCCTTAATTCCCATTTCCTTGGCGATTTCGCGTTTGATTCGCATGAAATAATTTACCGAGGCCGCATCATAATCAGTCCAATCGTGGGTAATCCGCAAAACCGGCTGTCCAAACGGATCTTTGACCTTCGGGTCAAGATCGACATAATAATTTTCCGAAGGCAACGAGGAATGCTGCGAGTACATGCGAAACAGCCGCCGGAAATTGGACCTCATCCAATCCTTGAAAGGCTGTCCCCACTTCGGTACATGCGGCGGTAAACCGTGAACCGTCTCGATAGGCTGGAAGTCACCTACCCACGTATTGATAGGCGATCCCCACAATACGCCTTCATCGTTGTCGGGAATCCTTTCAGACGTCAAATCGTCGATAACGGACCCCGCCTGTAGAGACCCGATGAACGAATTGGACACCTCCGGCAAAATACCGTTGAACCATCCGTAATTGTGCAAAATCAGGTGTTTGCCGACATGACCGTTTTCGTTGATGCCTGACAAGAGCAGCAATCTCGCATTCTCAAGCGCATAACAAGCCAGCACCACGATTCCGGCTTCCAGATCAACGATCTGTCCGTCGGCATCAAAGTAGGAAACACCTTTGACTCGTCCATCGGGACGCCGATTAACCCGAAAGACACGAGAGAACGGTCTCACTTCCAAGTTGCCTGTTTCTACCTCTGCCGACCGGATCAAGTCGTGCGTCGATAACTTTGAACGCACATGGCAAGGGAATCCATGGCAAAAACCACAGTTCGTGCATGGATTTCTTCCTTTATACTCCTGTGTAGCAATGGCCGTCGGCGTTGGAAATGGATGATAGCCGAGACGTTTGACCGCCTCTACAAAAAAGCGGTCCGAAGCGCTCCTCTCTAGCGGCGGCATCGGATATGGCCGACTGCGCGGCGACTCGAACGGATTACCTCCGTCCAACAATTTGCCGTTGACGTTGCCAGCCTGACCTGAGACGCCAAGTTCCCACTCCACCCGATCGAAATAAGGCTCCATCATTTTATAATCGATCGGCCAATCGACAAGCGTCGTACCCATCGGCAATGCTTGTTCGCCAAACCTGTCAACAATTACGCTTTTCATTTTGAAATCCGCCTCACGGAAACGGAACATCGCCGCTCCCCAGTTGATTGTTCCGCCACCCGTTCCCATCGAAGGCGGGATTTGAAACGGATTGCCCAGTCCGAGCGTATTCGTCGCCCAAGGCAACACTTGCGCTCTCTTCCTCTTGTTAGGACGCCAGGTGATCGGGTCCGATTTCATATGCGGCACAAGTGCACTTCTACAATAAAACCGTATTTCATCAAATTTGACCAAAAAGTCTGATTGTCGGTAGTAAGCCCCTTTTTCCAGCGCCACCACTTTTAACCCCGCTCGAGCAAGTTCGGAGGCGATCAACCCTCCGGCAGCTCCCAATCCGACAACGATGGCATCCGGTTTACCGTTCATTCCGATTCACCTCACCTAATGATCCATTCTTGCGGCGAGCGAGCAGATCGGATACCGACAAAATTTCGATTTGTCTGCTATCGTACCCCGGCTGCATCTGCTCGCGCGTGTAGCCCCATTGCGCGCCGGGAAATCCGATCAGCTTCCATCCTGCGAATGCATCGTTGCCGCCATACATTGGATCGCCGAACATGCCTTCAACGGTATGTTCCAATATGACTTGAAAAAATGTTTGCATCGTTTCTGGTGGTTCCCCTACAGCAGCGCTTTCGAACTTTTGCAGCATCTCATCCTGCTGTTCTGGCGTCAATCGAATAAATTCTGCGCCAAACTCGCGTTCACTCAGCCTGTTCACATCAATCAGGCGCTGACGGTAGTACTTTTGCAAATGACTGAAGTATCCGGCCAGCACCCGATCAATATACACGTGTACTTTGGCTTCCCGTGCTCCTGGCCCGTCTGGTCCGCTCGGAATCAAACGAGAGCAAATCGCTTCGATTAGCTGCATTTCCTCGTCGTTAAAAAACATGTTCGACATGCGTAGCTCCCTCCTTGCAGGATCAACGTCAATGAAGCCTGAGTGCTTTGAACTGTTTCACGTTTTCCGTCAATGCTACTTCGACCGGCAGGCGTTCCATGCTGGAGGCACCGTAAAAACCCGCAATTCCCTTCGTATGTTCAATGACATATTTGACATCGTCAACATCGGCGATCGGTCCACCATGGCAGATGACCAACACGTCCGGATTCACTTCCTTAGCGGCATCGGCCATCGCTTGAACAGCTTGCACCGCTTCATCCATGGACATCGTGCTACGTGCTCCGATAAATCCTTTGAGCGTCGTACCTACATGCGCCACAATGATATCAGCACCGGCCTCTGCCATCGCGCGAGCCTCATTTTCGTTAAAAACGTACGGCGTAGTCAGCAAATCCAATTCGTTAGCGATTCGAATCATTTCCACTTCACGCGAGAATCCCATACCGGTTTCCTCCATATTTTGGCGCAATCTGCCTTCGTAGAGACCGACAGTCGGGAAATTTTGCACGCCTTTGAAGCCGTATTCGTTTTTCAGTTTAGCAAGAAATTGCGGCATTTGCCGGAAAGGATCCGTGGCACATACGCCGGCCAGCACCGGAACTTTTTTGACAACCGGAATCACTTCTCCCGCCATTTCCATCACGATCCCATTTGCGTCACCGTACGGCATGAGTCCGGAAATCGAACCGCGTCCCGCCATGCGAAAACGTCCGGAATTATAGACGATGATCAGATCGGCGCCGCCCGCTTCCTCACACACTGCGGAAATGCCCGTTCCGGCCCCCGCGCCGATAATCGGAATTCCTTTGCTCACTTGGTCTCTCAACCGTTTCATGATTTCATGTTTACTCAATTGAACGCACCTCACGCTTTTCTTTGATAAGTTCATCCAACTTGTCGGCCATCGCTTCGGCAAACCGCGGATGATTGATATCTGTGTCCATGTCTATCCATTCGACGTGGGAATCCAGCTCGTTTCGCAAACTTTCAATCAACGCCCTGTCTGCGTCTGGATCGTAAAAAACTTCATTTTCTTTTGCAATTGAGGAAATGCCCTTCCTAGGAATGAATACGGCTGCAGGCCCCTTTGCCTGGTTCAATTTGCGTCCAATGATGCGGCCCAACCGATCATTTTCTTCCGCAGTCGTACGCATCAGCGTCACATGGGGATTGTGCTTGTAAAACTTTCTGCCTTCGAATTTCGATGGAATCGTGTCCGGTGGTCCGAAATTGACCATATCCAGCGCACCAAGCGATACAACTTGCGGAATGCCCATCCTTCCAGCGATCTCCAGTCTGTCTGGTCCAGCAGACAATAATCCGCCTACAAGTTCGTCCGCTAACTCTGTCGTGGTCGTATCCAATACTCCGCAAAAAAAACCGTCTCGGATCAAAGCTTCCATTGCTTTGCCACCTGAACCGTTCGCATGGAATACGACAACTTCGTATCCATGCGCTTCCAGTCGTTCTTTCGCTTTGGTGACGCATTGCGTCGTTACGCCGAACATTGTCACTGCAACCATCGGCTTGACCGACGCAAGATTTCCTTTTGAGACACGGGCTTTGGCCATACCGCATATGGCGGCGGCTGCGTTTGTCAAAATCGGTTCCGAGATCGAATTGATGCCTGCAATATCAACAACGGAATACATCATGGTGATATCGGCTTGTCCGACATAATGACTCGTATCCCCGGAAGCGATCGTCGACACGAGCAGTTTCGGCACGCCGATAGGCAATGCGCGCATCGCACTGGCAGCGATAGTTGATCCGCCCGAACCACCGAGAGCCAATATTGCTTGCAAGTCGCCTTCATCATACCGAGAACGCACGATGGCCGCAGCGCCTTCCGCCATGCATTGGATTGCAAATCCACGATCATTGCGCCGGACCAGTGCGGACAAATCATAACCCGCGGCCGCTGCAACCTGTTCCCTTGAAATATCCGGCTTCCATGCGGGAACGCCTTTGATGCCAACGTCCACTGTGATGACCCGACAACCTTCCGCCTCGATCTTTTCCTTAACGTACTTATACTCATTTCCTTTTGTGTCCAGTGTGCCAAGCAATAGAATCGTTGTCATACGCCTGCCTCCGAGATTGCGCAATCAAGTGTGACCGGGCGGATGAACCGCAGGAATGAGACGAAAATCAGGCAACATACGCAATTCTCGCTCGGAACCGGACGGAGAATAGACGACGAACACCCGCATCGGCTCATTGCCCGTATTGATTGTGTAATGATATCGCCCTTCCGGCACATAGATCGTACAGCCGGCACTTACAACGGACTTAACTGGATTGCCATTCTCATCTTCCACCATCTGCTCACCATGGCCGGACAACACATAGATGATTTCTTCTGCGCCCGGATGGTTGTGTCGGTCATGGCCCTGTCCGGGTGCCATCTCTACAATACCTCCGCTGAATCGGGAAGTAGCGTTCAACTCCGGCGAAAAGGTCACTTTAAAGCTCCCCCAATCAAATTGCATCGTATCCACTTGGTCAGGGGTTACAAAATACATCGAACGACCCATCAAATTCTCCTCCTTGCGACATCGTGTAGGGAAACCGCCTCCGTAGGCAAACCTCCGGAGGCGTTCGCTTCAATCGCATTCATTTGCCGGCGTTTGCTTTGTCAACCAGCGGCTTCAAGTATTCATACGCTTGGCGCGCCACGTAATCCGGCTCGACATCGCGGCGGTCAAAGCCGATTTCCATTGTCAGATAGCCGTCAAAGCCGATGTCCTTCAAAGCTTCGACTACACCGACAAAGTCACCGCGACCTTGACCCGGAGCGAGTCTGTCGTTGTCCGAAATATGAATGTGATGCAAATCTTTGCCCATCGTATAAATATAGTCAGTCGATGGTTCCCTGCGATACAGGGCATGGAAAGTGTCGAACATCAGCTTGACGTTCGGCTTGTTCACTTCCTTCATCATTTTGATCGCGTCTTCGCAGCGGTCGACGATGTTGCTATCAAACGAAGTCGGCTCAATAACTAATGTACAGCCATAGTTTGCGGCAGCGTCCGCCACTTCGGACAAAGCCTCTATGCTCCATTCCCAGGCCTGTTCTAAACTCGTGCCAAATACCCGCCATCCCGGAATATACAAAATCGTCGAACATTCCCATTGCTCACACAATTCAGCGATTTCTTTCAGATGTTCAATGGTGTGACGTCTTTCCTCGGGAATCGGAGAAGCAACATTGTGTCCGGGACCTCCACTTAGCGCTGGAAGCATACTGGAAACTTTCATCCCATAATGGTCGAGTACGCGCTTGATCTCTTTTCTTCTTTCTTTTGTCAGTGTTGGTGGATAAGCATGCGGGCTCGCTGCGCCAATCTCGATGCCTTCGTAGCCGATGCGAGACAAACGCTTAATGACTTCCTCCAGGGGATAGGCGGGCAACCATACCGGAAAACTTGCATATGGCCATGTGTTGAACGACAGTTTCATTGCCATTGGGAATTTCCTCCAATCTAAGTTTTGTATTATTCGAAAGTTAATCCGAAATACTGCGATGCATTGTCCTTGGTGACAGTCGGCGTTTCAAGCTTAATGAATTCCGGCAATTCTTCCCCGGCAAGAGCTTTGGCCGCTGCGATGATGCCCATTGGCGACACGACAGGATAAATGGTCGTTGATTCGATTTCGCCGTTTGCCACTTTTTGCAATACGGATTCCTGGCCGTCAATGCTGATGATCTTGATTTCTTTTTCGCGTCCTGCAGCTTTGATCGCCTGCAGCGCGCCTTCTGCCATCATGTCAGCATGCGCGTAAACGGCGTCGATTTTGCCGCTCGGGAATCGCTGCAAAATGTCTTCCATCACTTTCAGTGCTTTGGATTGGTCGTAGTCGGCATGCTGGCTGGCGATCACCTTGATGTCCGGATGATCTTTGATCGATTGCATCAGTCCCGCATTCCGGTCAATCGTCGGCGATGCGGAGGCACTGCCTTGCAGCTCGACGACATTGCCTTTGCCCCCCAGTGTTTTGACGAGAGAACCGCCCGCGTTCAAACCCAAATCGATGTCGTTGCCTTTGATCGTGGTCGTCACTTCGGTATTGACCGTTCGATCCACTGAGATGACTTTGATGCCGGCATCCATCGCTTTCTTGACGACACGAGCCAATGCGTCTTTTTCTACCGCGTTGATGATCAGCACGTCGATACCTTTGGATATAAAATCTTCTACGACATTCATTTGCACGACCGGATCGTTCTGTCCGTCACCGACGATAAATTCGATATTCGGAAAATACGCTTTGGCATGCGCTTCCGTTTGCGATTTAAGCGCGACGCCGTAACCGAAAGTTAAAGAAGCGACAACAAATCCAACTTTTCCTTTATAGGACGCTGGGTCTTTTTCGAGTTTTAGCGCAATTCTGCATTCATCGCCGCAAAAAGGACCGTAGTCGATTTCGCCGCCTTGCTCCAAAGGAGGGATAGACGCACTCACGTTTTGCGAAGCGTTCGTGGAAGCGGATGGGCTGGTCGACGAATTGTTGTTTTGTCCGCAAGCAGTGGTGAACACGATCATCGCAGCTAGGGCGATGCTTGCAAACCATTTTGCTTTTTTCATGTACCATAACCTCCCATGATAATTTTCCATTTACCATTTTCCAGGCTAGAAGTTGTTGGCTAGTGATTCATCTTTCGCAGAAGAGCATCCCCCTTTTCAATCCAACCATTTACAAGCTGGACCATTGTTGTTTGAATCTCTCCTTTAATCCTGAAGTCGTGAATAAAACGGCAATGACTATAATCAATCCTTTCGCAATCTGTTGATGGAAAGGAGAGACTCCCATCAAGTTCAATAGATTGGCAACCATTGCCAACAAACATACGCCCGCGACGGTACCGCCGATGCTGCCACGTCCACCCATCAGGCTTGTACCACCTATGACGACGGCGGCGATGCTGTCCAGCATGACGGTGCTTCCTGCCGTCGGATGGCCAACAAACAGCCTTGACGCCGTAATAACCCCTGCGATGGCTGCGCAAACGCCGCTAATGACGTATACGACCAACAGAACGCGGGTCGTCTTGATCCCTGACAAACGCGCAGCTTCCAGACTGCCACCGATGCCGTACACAAACCGCCCGAATGGCAGGTATTTCAGTACGAAACCCGCAATCACCGCACTTAGTGCAAAAATCCAAATCGGCCCAGGAATGCCAAGTAAATCACCGTTGCCCAAAATATCGATCAGCCAGCTTTCCGTCGAGAAGGATTGGGGCGTTCCGCCTGACAAAAGCAAGGATACGCCAGCGCCGACGGCCATTGTCGCCAACGTCATAATAAACGGCTGTATTCCGAGAAATGTGGCCCCGAAGCCGTTGAAGAATCCCATTACAATACCGATGCCCAGCACGATCAATAACGAAAGACCGACGGATACCCCTCCTTGCAACAGCAGCGCGAACGCTACGCCTGAAACGGCGAGAATCGAACCAACCGACAAATCAATTCCCGCAGTAAGGACCACAAATGTCATTCCAATGGCGATGACGCCAGTGACAGAAGCTTGACGGGCCACGTTGATTATATTTTGCAGGTTGAAAAAGTTGGGCACCCAAATGATCGTAAATATCAGGACTAGCGCGAACAAGATAATCGTTACGCGATAATTTTTCCAGACGTTATGCACGGGCCGAACCCCCTACAGCATATTTCATGATGTTCACTTCGGTTGCTGACTCCCGGTCCAATTCGGCAGTAATCCTCCCTTTGCTCATTACCAGAATGCGATGGCAGTTCTCCAATATTTCCGGAAGTTCAGAAGAAATCAGAATTACACCCAATCCTTTCTCGCACAATTGCCGAACAACATCGTAAATATGCGCTTTGCTGCCGATGTCGATGCCCCGGGTCGGTTCGTCCAGCAACAAAATGACCGCTCCTGTCTCCAGCCATTTGGCCAGTACAACTTTTTGCTGGTTGCCTCCCGAAAGACTGCCTACCTTCACGCCCACATGGGCAAGTTTGATTTTGAGCTTTTCGACATAAGATTCCGCTTTCGATTTTTCTTCCCTTTGCTTGATCCAGCGAATGCGTTTGTTTGCGATAAACATGTTTTGTGCGGCCGACAAGTTTTTGAATAATCCCTGGTTTCCCCTGTCTTCCGGAACGAGACCAATTCCGCAACTCACCGCCGAATCGGGAGATTTGATCCGAACCGCTTTCCCGCGAACACGGATCGTTCCCGTATCGATAGGATCGGCGCCGAAAATCGCGCGTACTAGCTCTGTTCGGCCTGAGCCACGCAACCCAGCGATGCCGACTACTTCTCCCGGATACAAATTCAAATTGATGTCAGTCAATACGCCTTTTCTCGATAAATTTTCCACTTGTAGCAGAGGTTCTCTGTTTTTGTAGTCAATTTTTTTTAACTTTGCTTCGTTGATATGGCGTCCAACCATTTTTTCGACCAGTTCGTCAGGGGTCGTGTCGGCAATGCGGCCTTGATCTACCGGATGACCGTCTTTCAGAACAAGGTAACGGTCCGCTAAACCGAATATTTCATCCAACCGGTGCGAAATAAAGATGATGGCTATGCCGCGATCCCGCAGCCTGCGGACGATTTCCAGCAAACGATCTACGTCCTGTCCTCCCAGCACGGCGGTCGGTTCGTCCAAAATCATCACTTTCGCGTTTCGGTGAAGCGCTTTCGCGATTTCCAGCATTTGCTTTTCCGCGATGCTGAGCTGGCTGACGGGCGAATCTATCTTGAGATAGACGCCGAAGTCTTCCAGAAACACTTTAGCTTCTTCGTTCATCTTCTTCCAATTCACGAACCTGCTTTTCAAATATCGGCTGTAAAGCAAGTTTTCCGCTACTGAAAGATGCTCGAACAGATTTAGTTCCTGATAGACAGTAACAATTTCATTTTTTTCGGCATCTAGCGGTGTGTGAAAGACGACTTTCTGTCCGTCGATCCGGATTTCGCTCCCTTCATCGGGCAAAACAGCCCCGGACAAAATTTTGATGAGCGTTGATTTTCCCGCGCCGTTCTCTCCGACAAGAGCCAGCACTTCACCAGCACTTACGGTCAAATTGACGTTATGGAGCACCTTGTTGCCGTTGTAAGTTTTGGATATGTTATTCATTTCCAGCAAAGGTGCATTCGATTGATTCGCTTCCGTTTCCGCCATGTCTTTCCCCCCTGCCTTTAGTATCCGGCTTTAAATGCATCATCATCGAATAAACGGTGATCTATAATCTCATCTGCGACCAATGCGGCAGCCCCGATTAGCCCGGCGTCGTCACCATGCATCAACTGGCGGATATTTAAATTGCGCGTCACCAGGGGTAGCGAATGCTGATAGACGGACTGCCGGATCGAGGCCAGTAAAACATCCCCGACGCTGGATACCGAACCCCCGACAATGACGTCGGATGGATTGAAAAAATTGACCAGCCCAGAGAGCACATTTCCAATAACGCTGCCGCATTCCCTCATCAACTCGACAGCGACGGGGTCCGATTGGACTACCGCTTCCCGCACATCCGACAACTTGAGCTTGCCTTTCTCTTCCAACCGTTTTTTTAACTTCTCGCTCTGATTGCTGCGGGCAAGCAGTTCCGCACGAGCTGCGATTGCTCTTCCTCCGGCATAAGCTTCCAGGCATCCTCGATTGCCGCAATAACACAGCTTGTCATGTCCGATGTTGATATGGCCGATACTGCCGGCATATTCGGTCGCCCCCCGAAAAATTTGGCCGTTGCAAATAATGCTTGCTCCGATTCCGTTTCCGATTTTTACAACGATAAAATTTTGGCTACCGTCCGCACCGAATTGCAATTGCTCGGCCAGGGCCATCGTATTGACGTTGTTGTCCACAAAACAGAGACAATCGAAATATTGTTTCCAGAAACTGCGAACGTCGTAATTTTCCCATCCCGGCATAATGTCCAGCGATGCCGGAATGCCTGAACTAAATCGGACAGGCCCCGGCAATCCCATACCGATTCCCTTTATTTGATCCGGCTTGATACCGGACGCCTGCATCAGTTGAAATACGATTTCCTTGGTTTTTTCCAATACAGCAGTCGGTCCCGAACCAATGTCGATATCCCTGCAAACTTCGGTTGCTTCCATTCGGCAGTTCAAATCCGTCAATCCAACCTTGACGCGAGTCGATTCCACATCGATGGCGACGATATAACCAAGCTTGGCGTTGAACGACAGCAATCTCGGCTTCCTTCCCCCGGTAGATGGACCGACGTCCGATTCCATCACCAACCCTCTCTGCAACAGCAACTCTGTATGTTCATTTATCGTTGCAAGACTGAATTTCGTTTGCTTGACCAAATTCGCTTTCGACTGTGGAACCGAACTGCGGCGGATCGCATTCAAAATGGTCAGCGTGATCGCGGACATGCGCACAATTTTGATCACTCCTTTTTTTGAAAGCGGTATCATCTTTCGTACTTTTTATGCTAGTTCAATAACTTTTTACTTTCAATTTAAAAAAGTTGATAAATATGTATGATAATTTTTGAAATATCCTCAAAAAAATACAACCCTACATGTAACTTCCTCCCTTGAAGCTACATGTAGGGGTTGCCTTAACGATCATTTTGCAAACGACGAATCAGAAAACCTTACCGAACCTCGATTTTCGTACGCCGGTAAAGCAAGGCGCCGAGCACGTAAGCGCACGCACCCCACAAAGCGATCACGCCAATGCCGAACCAGAAAGCCGGCTTGGCCAGCCCGCTGGCATAAACCAGTCCGTCGCGCAGCACGTCCACAAAATATTTGAGCGGCAAAAATTTCGATACCGATTGCAGCCATTCCGGCATGCTGTTCACCGGGAAGAAAATGCCGGAAATGAACATCATCAGGAAGTTGGTCAGATTTGCAATACCCATGTAAGCTTCCACCGTTTTGCTGAATGAAGAAATCAGATACCCCATCGCATTGAACGCCAGACTTCCGATCAGGAAGGCGACAAGCAACGTCGCGAAATCAATATGCACGTTGGCGCCAAACACGAATACGCCAATCAGCACGAGGCACACCATCTGGAAAATCCCGAGCACAAATCGGATGAGCATGCCCGACAGCCCCATCAACCCCATGCGCATCGGCGTCATCCGCAGCCGCTTTAACAAACCTTTGCGCCGCAATTCCACCATGTCGACCATACCGAACAGTCCGCCCTGCCCCAGCGCCAGGCCAAGCATGCCCGTCATCAGAAAATCTTCGTAGCTGAGTTCCTCGCTGCCGGCGCTAACCGAATGGAACTCGAACGCAAATGCCGGCTGCACACCGGCTGCGGCCAGATTGGCCTGGGAGACCACCTGTTCCAAAATGCCGCGCAGCGCCTGCGTCGTCGCATTGCCTTCCGCTTCCTTGTGGACGATCAGCCGGATCGAACCGGGTGTATCGCCTGTTGGCAGTACGATGGCACCTTCAATTTCCTTGTTTTTGATCCATTCGTCCGCCTGTTCTACGGACACCGGCGATTCAGATTGCCATTCGAAAACCGGTATTTGCCGCAGCATCTCATGCATCATGGCAGCCGTCCGATTTTGCGTCTCTCCGACCGCAGCCACCTTGACATGAAATTCACTGTTGCCGCTGCCGCCGAAAATCATCATAAAAATCGACATCAGGATGATCGGAAAAAAGATTTGCCAGAACCATACCTGCTTCTCCCGAAACATCGTTTTGAAATTGGCGATAAACAATTGCCCGAATTGCCTGCCCGTATTCACCTTCATGCTAGTCCCTCCATTCCTTGCCGGTAAAAGCGATAAACACGTCTTCCAGACTCCATTCCCGGATCGACAGTTGTTCCACGCGATACGCATGTTCCTTCGCAAATCCGAACAATTCGTACAGCGATTCTTCGGGATGGGTTGACCAAATCGTCAACATCGAACCGTCACGAACGACTTTGGTAACCGTTGGCTGATTTCGCACATGCATTTCGGCAGCCGATGCAGCTTGTTCCCCATCCGCAAACGACATCCGGACTTCCCGCTCCTGCGTCAGCCGCCCGATCAGCGCAGCCGGGGAATCCAGCGTGACGACGCGTCCCTGGTCCACGATGCACACGCGATCGCTCAATTTTTCGGCTTCTTCCATGTAATGCGTCGTCAAAATCGTTGTCTTGCCCAATGATTTCAATTGCAATACGATGTCCCAAATATTGCGTCTGGCTTGCGGGTCCAGTCCGGTCGTCGGTTCATCCAGAAAAATGAGGTCGGGTTTGTTGATGAGGGCCAGTCCGATGGCCAGCCGTTGCCTTTGACCGCCGGACAGCGATTTGACCCGCTTGTTGCGGTGTTCGGTCAAATTGACCATTTGCAACACTTCTTGCGTTGGCATGGATACCGGATAAAAGGACGCAAACAGTTCCAGATGCTCTCTGACGGTCAGCAAATCGAACAGCGCACCTGTCTGTGGCTGGACGCCAATGCGACATTTGATTTGCTCGCCGTCCTTGGCCCAGGTCATGCCATCGATGACAATGGTGCCCGCATCAGGCGGCTGCAGCCCTTCGATCATTTCCAGTGTTGTCGTTTTGCCGGCGCCATTGGGACCGATGATGGTAAAAATTTCACCACGTTGCACTTCAAAGCTGATGTTTTCGACCGCCGTAATGTCTCCGAACGATTTTCGCAAACCGTCCACTTTCAAAATGGCCATCATTTCCACTCCCTGTATCCGATTGACTGTGAACATTGTATCTTGTAATCCGCAATGCCGCGACCGTCCGCAGCACGGACTTGGAGTCGGTCTGTAGACGGATGACCCAAAAAGTCTGAAACATGAATCAGGACGAAAATAGAAAAAACCCGCTGTCGCGGATGATCCGCCAGTCGGGTATACGTGAAGCGGGTTGACTCCCGGCAAACGAGCGCCAGCAGAGCATGCATGAAACAGAACATGAAACAGAACGTCCGGGAACCGGAAGTGCCCGAAATGTCCGCCTATGGCGTCATTGGCCATAAATTTGCGGATTTTCACGCCAGGACTTCAGCAATTCCACATCTTCCGGTCGAATTTTGCCTTGCGACAGAGCGACGTCGATCAGGACGGAATAATTGGACAGCGCCGCTTTCGGAATGTTCGCTTGGGCGAACGCTTCATCCGCCATGTTAAACTGATACGTAAAAATTGCCACCACGCCCAGCACGTCACATCCGGCGTCGCGCACCGCAACTGCGGCTTTCAGCGAACTGCCGCCGGTCGAAATCAGGTCTTCGATCAATACGACTTTTTGCCCCGGATGAAAATGGCCTTCAATCTGATTGGTCTTGCCGTGTCCTTTCGCTTTGTCACGCACATACAGCATGGGCAATCCGAGCTTTTGCGCAACCCAGGCCGCATGCGGAATACCGCCCGTGGCAATGCCGGCGACGGCTTCGCAATCCGGATGGCGGTCGCGGATGACAGCCGCAAACCCTTCCGCAATGCGTTCGCGAATCGCCGGATAACTCATCGTCAGGCGATTGTCACAATAGATTGGCGACTTCAGTCCGGATGACCATGTAAACGGCTCCTGCGGACGCAAACTGACGGCTCCGATTTCCAGCAGGCTTGCGGCAATCTGTCCCGCCAGTTCTCCTGCATCCAAACGTTCGGCATTCGCATTCGTGCTCATGCTTCGGTCATCTCCTTCACAATGTTTTGCAGTGCCGCAAGCGGGTCTGGCGCTGACGTGATCGCGCGGCCGATGACGAGATAATCCGAACCGCTGACCACTGCCTCCCGGGGCGTCGTAATGCGTTGCTGGTCGCCCGCGTCCGTGCCTTTCGGACGAATGCCGGGCGTAACCGTCCGGAACGTGCTGCCGCATGCCGACTTGATTGCGGGCACTTCCAGCGGCGAGGCGACGACGCCATGCAGCCCCGCCTTTTGGGCCAGTTGCGCATAGCGTACGACCGTAGCCTCGACCGTGCCCGGAATGCCGATCTCCCCGTTCATGATGGATTGGCTTATACTGGTCATCTGGGTCACCGCGATCACTATCGGTTCAAGCGGCGCATCTCCCGCTTCCACCGCTTCGCGCACCCCTTCCAGCGCTGCGCTCATCATGGCGATACCGCCGGCAGCATGCACATTGAACAGGTCGACACCCAGCCGAACGATGCTGCGGGCGCCTCCGCGCACCGTATTCGGAATATCGTGCATTTTCAGATCCAGAAACACGCGAAAACCCCGGCTTTTCAACGTGCGAACGATCGAAGGGCCGGCTGCATAGAACAGTTCCATGCCGACTTTCATCCAGCAGCCGGCGCCCTGCAACTGATCTGCCAGCCGGATGGCTGCGTCGGCATCGGGCTTATCCAGTGCTACCATGATTTTGGCCGCTGCTTCACTCGCAGTCAGTGTGGTCATGGTTCACTTCGCTCCTTTCAGGCTCATATGGAAGCCCGATCCGATCCGCGGCGGGCGGTCAAGATCGGGCCAGCAATTCGGGCCAGCGGATTACGACTGGAACGCCGGCATCGGTGCGCTGGAGAAGCGAAGCGCCTGCAACATGTTGAGCAACGCCCGCACCGTATCCAGCGAAGTGAGGCAAACAACCCCGTTTTCCACCGCTTCACGGCGAATCCGGAAACCGTCACGCTCCGGCGTCTTGCCCTTGGTCAACGTATTGACCACGATTTGCGCCTGTCCGGTGCGAATCAGGTCGAGGATGTTCGGCGAACCTTCCGACAGCTTCTTGATGCGCTGGACTTCCAGTCCGGCCGCTTCCAGCGCATCTGCGGTTCCACCGGTTGCGATCAATTTGTATCCGAGACGATAGAAGCCTTCCAGGATGGAGATCGCCTCTTCCTTGTCCTTGTCGGCAATGGTCGCGATGATCGCGCCAGCGTCCGGAATTTTCATGCCGGAACCGATCAGGCCCTTGTACAGCGCCTTGGCAAATTGCTTGTCGCGCCCCATCACTTCCCCCGTCGATTTCATCTCCGGCGTCAGCGTCGGATCGACGCGGCGCAGTTTGGCGAACGAGAAGACCGGCACTTTGACGGAAACGAACGCATCTTCAGGCCACAATCCTTCCTGGTATCCCAGATCGGCCAGCTTCTTGCCAAGAATCGCCTGCGTGGCCAGGCTTGCCATCGGCACGCCGGTGACCTTGGAGAGGAACGGCACCGTCCTTGAAGAACGCGGGTTGACTTCGATGACGTAGACCTGATCCTGCCAGACGACAAATTGAATGTTGATCAGGCCGACCGTCTTGAGCGCCTTGGCGATTTTGATCGTAATGTCTACAGCCTGCTGTTTGATGGATTCGGACAGCGACTGCGGCGGATAGACGGCAATGGAGTCGCCGGAATGCACTCCAGCACGTTCCACATGCTCCATAATACCCGGAATGAGTACCGTTTCGCCGTCGCAGATCGCGTCAATTTCAATTTCCTTGCCGAGCATGTACCGGTCGATCAGCACGGGATGCTCCGGATTGATTTTGACCGCTTCTTTCATGTAAGCGAGCAATTCTTCGTCGGAATAGACGATTTCCATCGCCCGGCCGCCAAGCACATAAGAAGGACGAACGAGTACCGGATAGCCCAGTTCCCGGGCGGTGCCGACCGCTTCGTCCACCGAGGTGACGGTGCTGCCCTTCGGTTGACGGATATCCAGGCGGCGCAGCAGCGCTTCGAATCGTTTGCGGTCTTCAGCTTCGTCAATGCTGTCCAGCGATGTACCCAAAATGTTGACGCCTGCGCGTGCCAGCGGCGCAGCCAGATTGATGGCGGTTTGGCCGCCGAACTGCACGATGACCCCGACGGGCTGCTCCTGTTCGATGACGTTCATGACATCTTCGAAAAAGAGCGGCTCGAAATACAGACGGTCCGAGGTATTGAAGTCGGTCGATACCGTTTCGGGATTGTTGTTGATGATCACTGCCTCGTAACCGGCTTTGCGGATCGCCCATACCGCATGGACGGTGGAGTAGTCGAATTCGATGCCCTGGCCGATCCGGATCGGACCGGAACCGAGCACGACGATTTTTTTCCTGTCGGTCGGCAACACTTCATTTTCGGTTTCATAGGTGGAATAATAATACGGCGTGGAAGCTTCAAATTCGGCTGCGCATGTATCCACCATCTTGTAGACCGGCTTCAGCCCCTGGCTGAGCCTGTAGGCGCGCACATCGGCTTCCTGGGTCAGCGGAGCGGAAGCGCCCTGCCCTTCGAGACGCAGCTCCGCGATCGCCCGGTCGGTAAAACCCAACCGTTTTGCCGCATACAGCGTCTCTTTCGTCAAACCGGGCTCGCGCCGGATGACATCCTCGAATTGCACGAGCCGGTCGATTTTGTCGAGGAACCACCAGTCGATTTTCGTAATATCCTGGATGCGCTGGAGCGGCCATCCGCGTCGGAACGCTTCCGCAATGAGGAACAACCGTTCATCGTCCGCCTTGGCCAGGCGCTGCGTCAGCGTCTCATCGTCCAGTTCGTGCGCATCTTTGAGCAGCAGCCGGTGAACGCCGATTTCCAGCGAACGGATCGCCTTGTGGATGGACTCCTCGAACGTGCGCCCGATCGCCATCACTTCTCCGGTCGCTTTCATCTGCGTGCCAAGCTTGCGGTTGGCGGAAGTAAACTTGTCGAACGGCCAGCGCGGGATTTTCGTCACGATGTAATCCAGCGTCGGTTCGAAGCAAGCATAGGTCTGGCCGGTTACCGGATTGACGATTTCATCGAGCGTATAGCCGATGGCGATTTTGGCCGCCATTTTCGCAATCGGATAACCCGTCGCTTTCGAAGCGAGCGCCGATGAACGGCTGACGCGCGGGTTCACCTCGATGACATAATATTGGAAACTGTGCGGATCAAGCGCAAATTGTACGTTGCAGCCCCCCTCGATGTTGAGGGCGCGGATGATCTTCAGCGAAGCGCTGCGGAGCATCTGGTATTCGCGGTCGGACAGCGTCTGGCTGGGAGCAACCACGATGCTGTCGCCGGTATGCACGCCAACCGGATCGACATTTTCCATGTTGCAGACGACGATGCAGTTGTCATTGGCGTCGCGCATCACTTCATATTCGATTTCCTTCATGCCGGCAATCGATTTTTCAATCAGGCATTGGCCAATCGGGCTGTAGCGGATACCGCTGTCCACGATTTCACGCAATTCTTCTTCATTGGTGGCAATGCCGCCACCGGTACCGCCCAGCGTATAAGCCGGACGCACAATGACCGGATAACCGATCCGGCCGGCAAAATCAACCGCCTGCTGGACACTGGTCACAATGTCGCTTTCCGGCACCGGTTGACCAAGCTCGCGCATCAATTCGCGGAACTGGTCGCGGTCTTCGGCCCGCTCGATCGCGGACAACTGGGTGCCGAGCAACCGCACGCCTTCGGCTTCCAGCACGCCTGCGCGGGCCAGCTCCACGGCCATGTTCAGCCCGGTTTGGCCGCCGAGCGTCGGCAGCAGACCGTCCGGACGCTCCTGGCGGATGATCTGGGACACGAATTCCAGATTGATCGGTTCGATATACACTTTGTCCGCCATATTCGTATCCGTCATGATGGTGGCCGGATTGCTGTTGATCAGCACGACCTCCAGCCCTTCTTCCTTCAGGGCCTGGCACGCCTGCGTACCGGCATAGTCAAACTCGGCTGCCTGGCCGATGACGATCGGGCCGGAACCGATGACGAGAATTTTTTTCAGATCCTTATTTTTGGGCATACTGCAGTTCTCCTCTCAACGCCTCGGCCATTTGGGCTTGACGCGGACGTGCGGGGTTGTTGCGTTTATGTTCGCGAATCATTTCCAGAAATTGATCAAACAGATAGCCGTTGTCGTATGGCCCCGGTGCCGCTTCGGGATGGTATTGCACCGAGAATGCGGGATAGCGTTTGTGCTTCAGGCCTTCGATCGTCTTGTCGTTGTTGTTGATATGGGTCACGACCAGTTCCGTACCCGCAATCGAATCTTCCTTGACGGTGTAGCCGTGGTTTTGGGACGTGATGAAGCACCGGCCGGTCTCCAGTTCCTTGACCGGATGGTTGCCGCCTCGATGGCCGAACTTGAGCTTGGTTGTATCCGCACCGCAAGCCAGCGCGAGCAACTGATGGCCCAGGCAAATGCCGAAAATCGGATACTCGCCCAGCAGTTGCCGGATCGTCTCGATGGCATACGGTACATCCTTCGGATCGCCAGGGCCGTTGGAAAGCTGGATGCCGTCCGGATGCAGGCGACGGATTTGGTCGGCCGTCGTATCATGGGGCACGACGATCACATCGCAGCCGCGTTTGGTCAGATGGCGCAAAATGCCGTTTTTCGAACCGAAATCGATCAGAACAATCCGTTCCTTGTCGCCGGGGCTGGCAAACATTTGCTTCGTAGACGAACGGGCCACCTGGTCGCGCATGAGCGGCGTGGCGTTCAGACGCTCCTGCAGTTCCTCCACGCGCTCGTTCCCCGTCGTAAGCAGCCCTTTCATCGTGCCGTGATTGCGAATGATGCGGGTCAGCATGCGTGTATCGATTTCGCTGATGCCGATAATGCCGTATTCCTTCATCAGTTCATCCAGTGTATAAGCGGCGCGCCAATTGCTCGGCACCGGCTCATGGCGGCGGACGACGAAGCCGGCGATATTTTGCGAGCCGGATTCGAAGTCATCGCGCGTAATGCCGTAGTTGCCGATCAACGGATACGTCATCGTGACGATTTGCCCGCAATAGGACGGGTCCGAAATCACTTCCTGGTAGCCGGTAATCCCCGTGTTGAAAACGACTTCTCCCACCTTGGCGCCATCCGCTCCGAAGGCGAGTCCCGTCAAAAGCGTCCCGTCTTCGAGCAACAATCTGGCCTGTTTCTGCATGGTTTTCCACTCCCTTGTTTTAGCGCTTTATGCCTTCCGCTTCTGTCCATACGATGTTGCCATCCACCATGGTCATGACGGGCCAGCCGTACAACCGCCATCCTGCAAACGGCGTATTGCGGCCCAGACTCAGGAACGTGGCCGGATCGACTTCCTTTTCCTGTTCCAGATCAATCAGCGTCAGATCCGCCGGCGCTCCCGGTTCCAGCGTGCCATACGGCAAACGGAAGATCCGGGCGGGATCGCGTGTCATCTTGTTCAGCAAAAAGCCAAGCGTCCATCTGCCTGTACGCACAAATTTTGTATATAAAAGCGGGAATGCTGTTTCGAAGCCGTGTATGCCGAATGGCGCCCGATCCAGCCCCCTCGCTTTTTCTTCCTCGCTATGCGGTGCATGATCGGTAACGATGATGTCAATCGTGCCGTCTTCCAGCGCCTGGATGCAGGCTTCCACGTCCTTCGGGGAACGAAGGGGCGGATTCATCTTCCAGTTGGCATCCATCGAATCCGGAATGTCTTCATCGGACAGCACCAGGTGATGCGGGCATACTTCCGCGGTGACGTTGACACCAACCGATTTGCCCAGCCGGATCAGGCGGACGGATTGCGCCGTGCTGACATGGCAAACATGATAGTGGACACCCGTCGCTTCCGCCAGCAAAATATCGCGTCCGACATGGATCGCTTCCGATTCGTTCGGAATGCCCTTGAGCCCGTGACGTCTGGCGAATTCGCCTTCGGTTACGGCCGCGCCTTCCACCAGTGAATCGTCTTCACAATGCGCAATGATGGGCAAGTACAGCGAGCGGGCAAGGGCCATCGCATTTTTCATCATTTGCGCGTTTTGCACGCCGACGCCATCATCCGTAAATCCGATCGCACCAGCGGCCTTCAGGGCGGCAAAATCGGTCAGTTCGCGTCCGAGTTCGTTTTTCGTAATGGCCGCATAGGGCAGGACGCGTACGACCCCTTCGGTAGCCGCCTTGTCCCGCACGAACGTCAAAGTCTCCACCGAATCCGTAACCGGTCGCGTGTTGGGCATGGCGGCAATGGTCGTAAATCCGCCTTTTGCCGCGGAAGCCGTACCGGTCCGGATCGTCTCCTTGTATTCGAATCCCGGCTCCCGCAAATGCACGTGCATATCGATGAATCCCGGCGCAAGCAGCTTGCCGTCTGCATCGATCACTTCGCTCCCCGAAACATCGGGCGTCGCACCACCATGAATGCGCTGCTCGATTTTCCCGTTGGCCACTTTCAGATGCACGTTTTCGGTTTCTCCTGTTGCCGGATTTACCGTCTTCGCATTTACAATCCAAATTGACATGCCAGTTAGCGCCCTTTCGCTGTATAATTATTCACTTTATTGTATACCTATTCAATTCAAATGTCACCTGTCAGCCGCAAGTTTCCATGGTGTCGTTAATTGGCAGTTTGGTTGTCTGACGGATGGATAATTTGCACGGTATCCTCTCCGTCGATCTCCCGCAACAGCACGCGGATTTGTTCCAGGCGGGAAGTGGGCACGTTTTTGCCGACATAATCGGGACGGATGGGTAGTTCCCGATGCCCGCGATCCACCAGCACAGCCAATTGGATCGATTGCGGTCTGCCTGAATCCATCAAGGCATCCAGTGCTGCACGGATGGTGCGGCCCGTGTACAATACGTCGTCAATCAGGATAATCCGTTTGTCCTTCGTGGAAAATGGCAGCGGATCTGCAAGCGGAGCCTGATTTTCCATTTCATCACCTGGTGGAGACGGAAGATCGTCCCGATAGGGGGTAATGTCCAGTTCCCCCACTTCGACCGGTACCCCTTCTATGTCCATGATCCGTTCTGCTACGCGTCTGGCCAGATAAATGCCGCGCGTCCGTATGCCTACCAGCACGCAGCCTTCAATGCCTTTATTTTTCTCGACCATTTCATGCGCAATTCGGGTCAAAGCCCGTCGAATGGCGGAGTCATCCATGATTACGCGGGTTTCCTGCATGTGCTCCCCTCCTTGCTGACTGAGCGTCACCTGTGAAAACGTTGCTGAGACAATGGCAGGCATCAAAAAACCCCTTGCGTCAGACGCAAGGGGGGTTAGGCATCAGGTCATACGGATAGACATCTCGCATCATGCCGGTTATGGCAATGATTGCAAGTGTCCGTACATGGAATTGGTGCGCCACCTTGCCAGTCTCACGGGACTGATTTAAAGGTACCGAATGTTTAAAAGAATTATCCCATGTCCGTCATGCCATGTCAAGAAAAAACGAAACATGTTTCAAAATTCAAACGCCACATCCGACAATCGGCGTTTGATTTCTTCAATGACCCGGATTTCTTCCGCTTCACTGCCTGCAACGAAAGTAACGGACAACCGGATATAGGCGCCCGCATCGTCCCAGGGCACGGTGGAGATCAGTTTTTCGCGGATCAAATATTGAGAAAAATCCTCTGCGGTGGCAAAACGTTGACCACCCTTGATGCCTTTGGGAGCAGCCACATACAGGAAAAACGATCCTTTGGGCTTGACAGCGCGAAAACCAAGCGAATTGAGCGCCGCGACCAGCAAATTATGTCTGCGGGAATATTTGGCTGCGATGGCTTCGGTAATTTCCGGATGATCCAGCCCGAAAGCTGCCGCTTTCTGGATGGCGATGAACTGGCCGGAATCGTTGTTGTCCTTGACGTCGCCAAACGCTTTGACGATGAGCGGATTGCCGGCGATAAATCCGATCCGCCAGCCGGTCATGTTATACGATTTGGACAGGGAGTGCAGTTCGACCCCCACGTCCTTGGCACCGGGCACGGACAGGAAGCTGAGCGGTTTTTCGCCATCGTAGGTCAGAGCCGCATAAGGAGCGTCGTGAACGACGACCACTTCGTTCGCCTTGGCCCACTCGACGACTTTGGCGAAAAACTCCGGCGTTGCCGCAGCGCCGGTCGGGTTGTTCGGATAATTCAAATACAGCAGTTTGGCACGGCGGGCGATGTCTTGCGGAATCGCATCCAGGTCCGGCAAAAAGCCGTTTTCTTCGGTCAGTTTCACATTGTAGACTTCGCCGCCCAAATACTTCGTATGCGTACCGAGAATCGGATAACCCGGCACCGTCATGATCGTAACATCCCCGGGATTGATGAAGACCGACGGCAGCATGGCCAGCGCCGGTTTGGCGCCAATCGTATGCAGCACTTCCGTCTGCGGATCGATGTCCTCCACGCCAAACACGTTGCGCAAATAACGGGCAGCCGCCTCCTTGAAGGCGGGAATGCCGTTGTCCGCATAACCGCGGTTTTCCGGCTTGGCCGCCTCTTCCGCCAGTTTGGCCACGATTTGCGGATCGGCCATTTCATCCGGCTCCCCGACCCCCATGTCGATCAGTTCCACGTCGGGAAACGCAAGCTTCGCTGCGGCCTTGGCCCGTTTGATCTTTTCGAATTTGTAGATATTCGTATCCTTTCCGTAATCTGCGCCGCCAATCCGCTCTGCAAAATGCGTCTGGATGTAAGTTGACTGGTATCGTTCTACGCTCATTGGTGTCGCACTCCCTGCATTTAACGGTTTCATTGTCCCTACTATGCCGGAGTGGGCCCCGAACCGCCATGGATTTATATGCCGATCATTTGCAGAATCAAGCAACAGCGCCTGGATTGCATGCAAAAACGCGCCGGCGATAGCTGCCTATCGTCAGCGCGTTCTCAGGATGTGCAATACCTGTTTCATGTCATCCGGCAACGGTACAGAAAATTCCAGTTGCTTGCCGGTCCGCGGATGCACAAACCCAAGCGTTCCGGCATGCAGCGCTTGTCCCGTCATGCCGAGCGTCCTGCCGGATCTGCCCCCGTATACCGGATCGCCCACAAGCGGATAGCCGATATATTTCATGTGCACGCGTATTTGATGGGTACGTCCCGTTTCCAGTTGCAATTCGACAAACGTATAGTCTCCGAAACGTTCCAGTACCGAAAAATGCGTAACGGCATGCTTGCCGCCTTTGTCCGTGACCGTAAACAGCTTGCGATCGTGCGGAGCTCGTCCCAATGGGGCATCGATCGTTCCGCGGTCATGCGGAATGTCGCCGTAGACGATGGCCCGGTATCGCCGGATGACCGTATGGTCCTTGAGTTGCGCCGCCAGCGAAAGGTGCGCGAAATCGTTTTTGGCGGCCATCAGCAAGCCGGATGTATCTTTGTCAATCCGGTGTACGATGCCGGGGCGCATGACGCCGTTGATGCCCGACAAATCCCGGCAATGGTGCAGCAACGCATTGACGACTGTGCCGGAAGGATGGCCTGCTGCAGGATGCACGACCATGCCTCTGGGCTTGTTGATTACAACCACATCCGCATCCTCATAGACGATGTCCAGCGGAATCGCTTCCGGGCGCAATTCTGTCTGTTCGGGTTCGGGCACCGCTACCGTTATGGTATCGCCGGCCGCAATTCTCGCATTTGCCTTGACCGTACGGCCGTTCAGCATTACGGCTCCGCACCGGATCCATTCCTGGATTTGCGAGCGGGAAACGCCGGGAATGTCCAGTTCTTCGGCCACATGTTTGTCTATGCGTTCTCCTGTCGCTTCCGCAGGTACCGTCCACGCATATTCCGTCTCGTCCTCGTCATCCGGCAGCAGCCCTGATTCCACCGGTTCAGACGGGTTGCTGTCTTTCCTGTCCGGATTCTTCATGAACTTGTCCATGTTGCTGCCGTCCTTCACCATCATTGTTTTTCTCCCGCTTTTGCGAAAGTAACGAATCCAGAATGACCATGCCGACGCCTATGCAGATGCCGGAATCGGCAAGGTTGAAGATCGGAAACGTGTAGCTGCCGAAATTGAATTGCAGAAAATCGACGACTTCCCCATACAACGCCCGGTCCAGAAAATTTCCGACAGCGCCGCCGAGAATCATGCCCAGCGCCGCCAGCATGATTCGACTTCCCTTGCGGTAAGAATAATGCAAATAGAAGATGATACCCGCAACCACAATGATCGTAATGACGAGAAAAAACAGCCGCTGCTCCTGCAAAATGCCAAACGCGGCGCCGCGGTTGCGAATCGAGGTGAGCAGGAAAAAATTGCCCAAGACTTCGATCTTTTCGCCAATTTCCATCGTGTTCTCGACAATTTTCTTCGTGATGTAATCAAGGAAAAATACGATTATCGCGATCGCATAATAATACCAAATCGGCCACGTTCTCCGTTGCATCCATATCCGCCTTTCGTTATCGTTCCAACTATTTTATCACACGGGCAGAACCAGCGTCCATGCGTGCAGCAAATTCAGACAAGACTGGCCAATGTTGCCCCGCTTTTGCTGCTGTAAAACCTGCTTTGCAGGAGAACAATATAATGAACATCAGGCAAATGGGAGGCGTACAATTGATGAGCCGGGCGCTAAACATGAATCGCATGCAGATGTTGAAAGCACGGTTGTTGCAGGACAAACGGGCGCTGGAAGCACGCATCCACCACAACGACCGCCATCAGTTGTCCCGGTCGCAACGCGACTCGCTGGACGAATTGTCGCTGAACGACAATCATCCGGGCGATCTGGGCACGGAAATGTTCGAGCGCAGCAAAGACCTTTCGTTGCAGGAAAGGGACCTCCTGCGGCTGCAACGCATCAACGAGGCGCTGGCGCGCATGGAATCGGGTTTGTACGGCAGATGCCTGACCTGTGGATCTTTTATCCCCGACGAACGACTGGATGCGATGCCGACAGCCGCCTATTGCATCGCACATGAACCGCGGAGGGAACCTTCCGGAGACAGGCCGCTGGAAGAACAATTTTTGCACCCGCCATTCAGCCGGACCAACATGGACGAGCGTGACCAGACGGCGTTTGATGGGGAAGACGCCTGGCAAATCGTCGCTTCCTGGGGTAACTCGAACAGCCCTGCCCTGGACGAGACCAGCCACTTTGGCGACGATGATGCCGTCTATGCCGCAGCGGACGAAGTGGACGGGTTTGTCGAACCGATCGAAACGTTCATTGCCACCGACATCACCGGCAAACACGTTTCGATTGTAAGAGGGCGCCAATACCATCAATATCTTGAAGCGGGAGAAGGCTACGACTGGCTGGAACCCGATGGGGAATATCCGGATTGATCCCGTCCGCCGGCGCAAAGAAAAGCCGCACCAAGGCCACGCCATGGTGCGTTCAATAGGGATTGATCTGCAACTGTTGCTGGACGATCCGCACGATATCAGCGATGTAATCACCCACAATCGGCAAATTCAGCTTGCCGAGCATTTGCAGAATATAGACGATCGTTGCCGCGAAAAACGTAAATCCGATGGCAATGCCGATGCCCCGGAACGTACCCGAAATCAAATTCCGGATGATCAGCTTGACGGGCTTGTGCGTCAATTCGATATAGTCCCGGATTTCCGCGGCTTCCATGTTTCTGGCCACCCGGTCCAGTTGATCGGACAACCGCGACAGCAGCGAAGCGGAAATTTCGCCTTCGGGTTTTCGGTCAGCATTCTGTCTGGGTGCAGATGAACCTGCTTGCTCCCTCGATTCGTTCATCTTTATCGCTCCTTCCGTCACCCGGACCGATAAACAAGCTCCGTTTGCCTGACGGCCGAGACGGCCTTCTCCGGCAGACGGAGCTCGTTTTCCCTTTAATTAGAATTGTGCGAACCGGGTTGGAATTATGCCTGTCATGCGCCGGTTACGATGCAGATGCCGATGTTGCGGTCGCCTGCAGCCACGATTTCCGTTTGCGCCGTCTTGCCGTAGGACACCGCATTGACCAGCACGTTGTCCCTGAGCACCTGCGGGAACGCCTCCAGCGCTGCCTTCGTTTCCTCGTCCACATCCAGGATCAGATCGACACGAAGCTCGATCGGCAAATTCATTTTCTTGCGCTTATCCTGGACGGCACGGATCACTTCGCGCACGAGGCCTTCCTGCTCCAGTTCCGGCGTAATTTCGGTGTTCAGCGCCACCGTCACGCCGCCGGCAGAAGCGGAAGCAAAGCCGGATCGCGCCTGTTTCTCCACCAGCAGTTCATCCAGCGGCAGCGACAGCGCCTCTCCCTCCGGCGTTGTAAACGCAAATGTGCCGTTTTGCACGACAGCCCGCGCCTCATCCGGCGAGAGCGATTTGAGCGCCTGCTGGATCGGTCCGACGTTTTTGCCATATTTTTTGCCGCCGATTTTCAGATTCAGCTTGAGCTGGAAGCTGACGAAGTCGCTGTCATCCGATACATAGGAAATGCGCTTCACATTGATTTCGTCACGGATGATGTCCGCATATTCGTTCAGATCGAAATCGCCGGAGAGCGATACGAACATTTCGGACAATGGCTGGCGCGTCTTGATGCCGGATTCGTTGCGGACGTTGCGGGCCAGTTCCACAATCGCGCGCACAGCGGCCATGTCGCGTTCCAGCGCCTCATCCGAGCCTGCCGGATCGTGTGCCGGATAATCCGCCAGATGTACGCTTTCCCCGCCGTCCAGATTGCGATAGATATCTTCTGCCACGAAAGGCGTATAAGGCGCGATGAGACGAGACAACGTGAGCAGCGTCGTGCGCAACGTATGGTAGGCGGCGATTTTGTCGTCCGTCAGCCCGCTGCCCCAGAACCGGTCGCGGGAACGGCGCACATACCAATTGGACAGCTCATCAATGAACGTTTCGATGGCTTTGGCCGGATTCAGGAAATCGTTGGCCTCCAGTCCCCTGCGCACTTCGCCGACCAGTGTGTTCAACCGGGATAGAATCCAGCGGTCCAGCTTGTTTGCGGATTGGCGCGGTGCATGTCGGGACGGGTCAAACCCGTCAATATCCGCGTAAAGCGCATAGAAAGCATGGGTGTTGACCAGCGTGTCGACCACTTTAGACTTGGCTTCCGCCACGATGTTTTTGGAGAATCGCTTGCTGTTCCAAGGCGCGCTGTCCGCCAGCATCGCCCAGCGGAACGCATCCGAACCGAACTCGTTGATGATGTCCCACGGATCGATCACGTTGCCTTTGGATTTGCTCATTTTCTGTCCGTTTTCATCCAGTACGTGGCCCGTTGAAATGACGGATTTGTACGGCGTCTCGCCGTTATAGAGCGTAGCGACCGCCAGCAGGCTGAAAAACCATCCGCGTGTCTGGTCGATTCCCTCTGAAATGAAATCCGCGGGGAACTGCTCACGGAATTTGGCTTCATCGCCAAAAGGATGATGATACTGGGCGAACGGCATCGAACCGCTGTCAAACCAGACGTCGATCACTTCCGGCGTCCGTTTCATTTCGCCGCCGCATGCGCAGCGAAGCTTCACTTCATCGACATACGGCTTGTGCAGTTCCAGGTTTTCCGGCACGGGATTGGCGGCCAGGCTGCGCAGTTCCGCCAGGCTGTGCGGCGCCTTCTCCTTGCCGCAGCTGTCGCATACCCATACGTTGAGCGGCGTACCCCAGTAACGGTTACGGCTGATGTTCCAATCGACCAGATCTTCGAGAAACTTCCCGAAACGGCCGTCGCGCAAATGCTCCGGATACCAGGCAATCTTCTTGTTGTTCTCGATCAATTGGTCCTTGACCGCCGTCGTCCGGATGAACCAGCTTTCCGTCGCATAATAGAGCAGCGGCGTTTTGCAGCGCCAGCAGAACGGATAGCTGTGCTCGTATTTCTCCTTGTGGTACAGCAACCCGCGTGCGGTCAAATTTTTGACGATATCCAGGTCGCAATCCTTGACGAAACGACCTGCGAAATCCGTCACTTCATCGATATAGCGGCCGGCGCCATTGACCACCATCAGCATCGGCAAGCCATGCTGCCGCGCCACCCGGTTGTCGTCTTCGCCATGCGCAGGCGCGATATGGACGATCCCCGTACCGCTGGCATCGCTGACGAAATCCGCGTCCACGATCCGGTAAGCCCCTTCGGCCTGCACATAGGTAAACAGCGGCTCATAGGCCAGGCCGGCCAGATCGCGGCCGCGCACTTTGCCGAGCGTTTCATATTCGCCTTTCATCACAGCTTCGACCCGCGCTTCGGCCACGATATAAGTTTCGTCATTTTGCCGCACGCGCACATAGATCAAATCCGGGTGAACCGCCAAACCGACATTGGCCGGCAGCGTCCAGGGCGTCGTCGTCCAGGCCAGCACATATTCGCCGCTGTCTTTCAGCCGGAACTTCGCCGTTGCGGTCAAATCCTTGACATCCTCGTATCCCTGCGCCACCTCGTGCGAACTGAGCGTCGTCTGGCAATCCGGGCAATACGGACTCACCCGGTGTCCACGGTACAGCAGACCCTTTTCATGGATGGTGGCCAGAATATGCCAGATACTTTCGATGTAATCGTTTTGCAGCGTGATATAAGGATCGTCCATGTCGGTCCAGTAAGCGATCGCCTCCGTCAGTTCCCGCCACTGGCGCTCGTATTCAAAGACGCTCTCCTTGCATTTCTGGATGAAAGGTTCAATGCCGTATTTCTCGATTTCCTGCTTGCCCGAAATGCCCAGCTCTTTTTCGACGCCAAGCTCGACCGGCAAGCCGTGCGTATCCCAGCCCGCCTTTCGAACGACACGATAACCCGTCATCGTTTTGTAGCGGCAGACGAAATCCTTGATGACACGTCCCAGGACATGCCCGATGTGGGGCTTGCCGTTGGCGGTCGGCGGACCTTCGTAGAATACGAAATTCGGTTTGCCTTCCCGGTTCGTGATCGATTTGCGAAACGTATCTTCCTGCTTCCATAGCTCCAGTACGCGTAGTTCGCGGGTTCTGGCCCGCTCCTTGACATCAACGCGACGCATGGCGCATCATCCCTTCATTCTTTCTGTCATTTTTTTGTCTTTGACAAACACAAAAAAGCCCCGTCCCGGAAGGGACGAGACATGCTCGCGGTACCACCCTTGTTCCGCTGTCCGCATGGCACCCGGCGCATGCGACCAAAACGGCACTTCATGGCCGATGGCGGTCGGCCGGCCCGGTAACGGCGGGCATCCGGCTCCATCTACTGCTGACTCGCAACCGATGCCAGGTTCGATAGGCGTCTCCGGGACGATATTCAGCCGGGTCCGAACGTTGGCTTGCAGCAGCCGCCAACTCTCTGAGAACGGAACACACGCTTACTGTTTCCCTTCTTCAACGTTGGGCCATATGAAAATGCCTAAGTATGTTATAATGGCTGGCACACGATTTGTCAAATGCGCAGGGCTACCCGCGCGAGGCGCAACGGCGCACAAAGGCTGGCATCAAGCCTCAAGTTCCTTCGTATCGCGCGTTTCCAGCGCATCCCATCCGTCTTTGCTGAGCAGGTCCAATTGCGTTTCCACCAGCGCGCGGAACCTTGCCCGGTAAATCGCGGCCTGTTTTTTCAATTCTTCGACTTCCAGCGCAATCTTGCGCGACTTGGCCAGTGCTTCGTTGATGATCCGGTCGGCGTTCTTCTCTGCTTCCTTGATAATAAGCTGCGCTTCTTTTTTCGCGTTGTTCTTCAATTCGTCAGCCGCTTCCTGCGCCACGATGATCGTCTTGCTCAACGTCTCTTCGATATTGGTAAAATGGCTCAGTTTTTCCTGAAGGGCCTGGTACTGGCTTTGCTGTTCTTTATTTTCGCGGATCAAAGCTTCATAATCCTTGATGATTTGATCCAGAAATTCATTGACCTCGTCTTCATCGTATCCACGCAGCCGTCGGCTGAATTCCTTGTTGTGGATGTCCAGTGGTGTTAATGGCATAGTCTGCCTCCTCAATCCTTGATTTCCAAATGCGATTGTCCGTTCTCGTCAAGACTGATTTCGACGAAAGAGGCAAAATTCCTGCCGCAACGTTATACAAATTTGCCGACGCGCAACCGCGTTCGGCCACTCTTCGACACCCCGGCGACTTCAAGCAAACGGAACCTGCCAAATCCCTTCAGCGATACGACATCGCCTTCACGAAGCGGCGTTGCGGGATTTTCTTCCGTCTTCCAGTTTACCCTGCAATGTCCGGCGCGGATCGGCAACAAAATTTTGCTGCGGCTCATACGAAATACGTCGCTGGCGATGCCGTCCAGCCGCATGGATGCGACCGACAGCGTCATTTCCTCGAGCTTGGGCGACACTTCACGCAATGCGGAAAGTGGCATCAGGGAAGCAGATACGTCCAGGCGGTGCACCTGCTTGAGCTGTCCGGCCAGAAACGGTCCGATTTCTTCGGCGACCAGTACATGGCACCCATCCTCCCGGACATGAAGGTCTCCGATTTTGTCCCGTTTCATGCCCAGTCCCAGCAAAGCGCCCAGATAGTCGCCATGATCCAGTTCGGAAATTCTGCGGTCATCCGACTCGATCGACAACACGGTAATCCCCGCATCCTCATCTTCAAGATGGCAATAATCCGGACCGATGAGCGCGCGCTTGCGTTCCGCTTGAGCGCTGCCGCCGTCCAGCCGGATCGACGCATCCGGATGGCGATTGGCCAGCGTATACAAAATATGCGCCTGGCGTGGGTCCAGAAAGTCGGTCCGCCGAATCTCGTGTCGTTCAGCGGCCCGCTCCACCCATTCCCAGGCGCGATCTACGAATGCTTTCTCGTCGGGATGAAAATGTTCGTAAATGTCTTTTCGAATGTCTTTTTGCGACATGCCGATGGTTCGCCTCTTCTTTCAGCTTACATGAAAAAATCAATCACGGCATGCAAACCATAAGCGACGAATTGCAACGCGATGAGCGCCAGGATCGGCGAAATGTCCAGCACGCCGCCAATCGGCGGAATGATGCGGCGGAACGGTTGCAGATACGGTTCCACCAATTTGCCCAGAAACTCGCCGATCGCACTTTCGCGGACGGCAGGCAACCAGGACATCAATACATAAATCAGAACCATGTAGAAATAGACATTGTAAAGCAAATCAACCAAACCATGAATGTCGTTCAATACGGAGTCACCTCATTTTGGGATACTCGGTTTCCTCCGATAACATTTCCGTAATTGTGCCCGATACTTCTACAGAGTCCGGAGTGCACAGGAAGATATCGGGGCCAAGTTTGGAAATATGACCGCCTAGTGCGTAAACCGTGCCGCTGAGAAAATCGACGATCCGGATGGCCTGCTCCCGACGGACGCGTTGCAGATTGATGACAACCGACCGGCGGTTCTTCAGATGATCGGCGATCTCCTGCGCTTCATCGTATGTACGCGGCTCCGTCAGCACCATACGCGCTTTTTGGGAATGAATGCTGACCACATTGTGCTTTCCTCCAGTTTTACGCATTTCAAACGGAGAAGTTTCAATTTCCTGTTCTTCCATGTTCAAATTGCGGTCGCGCTCACGACTGCGGCCGACAACTTCCTCTTCTTCCTGCAAGCCGAAGAAGTTCAAAATCCGGTTGATGCCCATAGCGATCCCTCCTTAATTTCCGACCAGCACAGTGCCCAAACGCACCCAGGTCGCGCCTTCCTCCACGGCAACTTCAAAATCGTTCGACATGCCCATGGACAATTCGGTCAACGGCGAAGGTGTCACTGCCAATCGATTCAATTCGTCCCTCAATTCACGAAGAGCGCGAAAAACAGGGCGCGCGCTCTCTGCATCCGTGTCAAGCGGTGCCATTGTCATCAACCCGACGGGATGAATGCCGGCAAAACGATGCAAATCGCGTGCAAAATCAACAAGTTGTTCAGGCGCAAGGCCGTGTTTGCTGGCTTCTCCGGATACGTTCACCTGCACAAAGCAGGGAACCCGGATACCCAGCGACTGCGCTTTTTTATCGATGGCCTCTGCCAATGACAGGCGGTCCAGCGAATGAATATAATCAAACCGACCGACAACATCTTTCACCTTGTTGGTCTGAAGGGTACCGATGTAATGAAAGGTCGCCCGTCCCTGCAACAATTCCCATTTTTCCCTGGCGTCGGGCCACCGGTTTTCCCCGATGTGGCGAAAACCTGCCTGCACGATCTCTTCCGCCGCTGCCGCAGAACCATACTTCGTAACCGCGATCACCGTCACATCCTCGCGCTTGCGACCGCTGCGTGCACAGGCGTCAGCCAGACGCTGCTCCACGCTGCTGATCCGGTGTTCCAGCGTCAAGAGACTTCACCTCGTTTTCCGATCCAGCTCATCATGCGACCGGTGGAGCCCCGTTCCTTCCGATGGGAAAAAAACAGATCGGTTCGGCACCCGGTACACCATGAAGTCATTTCGATATGGCTCGGCAGGATTCCTGCTTTTATCATAAAGTGTCGGTTTAATTCTTTCAAGTCAAGCATCGCCTTGCCCGGCCCGGTCGGTCGGATCGCATGTTCGGTGCCTGTCGTCAGGCGGACTTGCGACAGGACAACTTCATCCACTTCATAGCAGCAGGGGCCGATCGAAGGGCCGATTGCCGCACGCAATCCGGAAGCGTCCACACCGTAACGTTCAGACAATGCTCGGACCGTCTGGCCCGCGATATCGGCAACCGTACCTTTCCAACCCGCATGGGCCAGTCCGAGGGCGCCGGTTTTGGGGTCGTAAAAATAAAGCGGTACACAATCGGCAAAAAACTGGACCAGCAGGATGCCCGGCTCATTTGTAATCAAGGCGTCGGTATCGGCAAATGCCGTCTCGCGTTCCAGGCGGCCTCTGCCTGCTTCATCGGACGATACCGCGTGCACATGGTGCCCATGGACCTGTTCACCGCATGTCCATGCCTCAAAGGGCCATCCGAGGGCAGCAGCTACATTGCGCCTTCTGTTGCAAACCGCGTCCGCATCGTCACCGACATGCAATGCAACATTGCCCGCATGCCGCGTCGAAAACCCTGCCGAAATGCCAAATTGCCCAAGCCAGTCTTCCAGATGGAGCAATGCGGCCTTGGGTTCCGATCCAGCCTGGCGAAAAGGTTCCAACTGACAACACCTCCGACTGCAAGTGTAACACAAGGACTTATGTTCCTGCAGCATGTTCGCCGATCTGTTCGCCGATCCGGGAACTCATGAATGCCTGTCTTGGTTGTCTGTTCGGATGACCGATGTTTTACCGGCTTGAACCTTCGGACGCTCCCTCGATGCGATAGGACTTGACATCTTCGAGCCGGACAAGTACAACATCCGCTCCGATTTTGACGATGTTCTGCCAGGGAATCACCGTATCGGCCCCACCACCAAACATGCCAAAAAAACGCGTCGCGGTTGGTACAATTATCGCTTCGATGCGCCCTTGCCGCAAATCCAGCTCCAGATCGCTGATTTGGCCGAGTTTTTTGCCGTCGACGATGTTGATGACGTCCTTCGTCTGAAAATCGGATATTTTCATCGGTTGCCGCCCCTTTCTCGATCCCCATCCTTTCCAAATTATATGAGCCGGTCCCGGATGCCATCACGCGCAAACGAAAAAAGCGGGCTTGGCCAGCCCGCCCAAATTCAGCTATTCCACTGCAAATGATGCTGTAACGCAATGCGCCGCCAGTACTTCCGCTAACCGCTTGCAGCAACAACACTTTTTGCTCTTGCAACAAGCAGTTTCGAACTCTTCTGCGTTTTTGACACGCTGCCTGTTTTATTTCACATGCTTTTGCATCTGCTGGATTGCCGATTTCTCCAAACGGGACACCTGCGCCTGTGAAATGCCGATTTCATCAGCCACTTCCATTTGGGTTTTCCCTTCAAAAAAGCGTTTGGACAAAATCATTTTTTCCCTTTCGTTCAACTTGCGCATCGCTTCGCGCAACGCGATCTCCTCGATCCATTGAAAATCTTTGTTCCGTTCGTCACTGATCTGGTCCATGACATAGATCGGGTCGCCTCCGTCATGGTAGATCGGTTCAAACAGGGAAACCGGATCCTGGATCGCATCGAGCGCAAAAACGATATCTTCCTTGGAAACGCCGAGCATTTCGGCAATTTCAACGATCGTTGGTTCCCTCGCGTGCTGGTTGGTCAGCTGATCCCGCACCTGAAGTGCTTTGTAGGCAATGTCCCGCAAGCTGCGGGATACCCGGATCGGATTGTTGTCGCGCAAATATCGCCGGATTTCACCGATGATCATCGGAACCGCATACGTTGAAAACCGCACGTTTTGGCTCAAATCGAAATTGTCGATCGCCTTCATGAGTCCGATGCAGCCGACTTGAAAAAGATCGTCTACATATTCGCCCCGATTGTTGAATCGCTGGATGACACTGAGTACGAGGCGCAAATTGCCGTTTACCAGCTTTTCCCTGGCGTCCAGCTCTCCACGAGTTTGCAGCGCGTGAAACAGTTCCCTCATTTCGGCGTTTGTCAGGACAGGAAGCTTCGAGGTGTCCACGCCACAAATTTCAACTTTGTTGCGGGTCAATGAACATTCCTCCCGGGAGCAGACGTTACTGTAAAGTATCTCCTGGGCAGGTCATTTTATTCTCGATGGAACGGCTGGCCGGCCGGACTCAATTCCCGAGCGCCGTTGCACCCCGCACAGCGCATTTGCTAGACCATTTTATTGAATTCTTTGCGCAGCCGCTTGATGATCCGCTTTTCCAGACGTGAAATGTAGGATTGCGAGATGCCGAGCAAATCGGCGACGTCCTTCTGCGTTTTTTCTTCCCCGTCCGCCAGACCGAACCGCAGTTCCATGATGGTGCGTTCACGATCCGTCAGCTTGTCTAACGCTTTGTGCAGCAATTTTCTGTCCACTTGCTCCTCGATGTTGCGATAGATCGTATCGTTTTCCGTACCGAGCACATCCGACAGCAGCAATTCATTGCCATCCCAGTCGATATTCAGCGGTTCATCAAAAGACACTTCGGTGCGTGTCTTGCTGTTTCGACGCAAATACATCAGAATTTCGTTTTCGATGCAACGGGAAGCGTAGGTGGCGAGCTTGATTTTTTTCTCGGGATCAAATGTATTCACCGCCTTGATCAAACCGATCGCGCCAATCGACACCAAATCTTCGATATGGATGCCCGTATTTTCAAATTTGCGCGCAATATACACGACAAGCCGCAAATTCCGTTCGATCAGCATGGCGCGAATGGCCGCATCCCCGCTGGACAACTTGCCCAGCAAATATTCTTCCTCTTCGCGGCTCAGCGGCGGGGGCAGCGCCTCGCTGCCGCCGATATAGTACACTTCTTCGCTTTTCCAACCTAACCTGATTAACAGGCGATAGATGAACAATCGGGTTTGCAGCTTCCATTTTACAAACATGTATGAATGACCTCCAGTTAAACAGGTTGATATGGATTCGGCACCGGAATGCCGTTGGAAATCAGTTCGGGATGCAGAATCGCCCTGTATGCGCCTTCGGCGGACAATTCCCCGCCATCCAATCCCACCAGCAATCGGTCGGCTTGCAGCGCCTGGTGATCTTCCCGGACGAAGGTGGCGCTGTCGGGCTTGATCGCCAGCATGAAGCGAGGTTTGCCGCCCGCGCCGCGGTAAGGGACCAGACGGAGCCGGCTGAGCCAGGGAAACCTTTCCCGGCTTTCATCATCCAGTTCGGACACGAGCACTTCCGCCGGCTCGTTCAGCAATCTCTCACGCCATTTCGGCGGCAGGTGATGCTGCACCAATGCAGCTTCCACGATCATGACGGGTGTCCGGGTGAGCGGATCATACAACCGGTTTCCCGTATCCAGCAATGCGGGAACTTCCAGTGTTTCTTCCCCGATGCGGATTTTGGCGGTCCAGATCAATGACCGGGTTTCGGCTTGCTTGCGCCGGCTTTCCGCAACGCCGTAAAACAGCCACACCGAAAGTGCAAACGCCACCGCGAACAATCCCAGCTGCATCCGCCAATCGAGCACAATCCCGCCGTCCGGCGTTATCGTGAAATCATGCATCGGAGAACCGCCCGCCTGTAACAGGGATCCCGCACCAAGCACGCCGCCAAGCGTAACGAAATTCAGCACGTAGAACATGCCAAATGTCCGGAGAAAGGCAATGGGCCCCCCGTAACCAAAAGCAATCAACAACATCAGCATCGAAACAGCCAATTTGGCCCCGAGCGAATACAGATATGGCACTTCCGCCCAGAACAGGATTGCCGCATATGCGGCCCCCACCGAGGCCGACAGGGCAATCCGCCATCTGGCCGGATGCAACCTCCGGGCTTTGGCCGTGGCCAGCAGCACGACACCGTCAACAGCCAGATTGCTGAAAAAAACGAGATCCACATAGACTACCATGGAAACCCCACCCATTCGTTCCCCGGGATGACCGCTCAACACAATGGGGCCGGGATGGAATGAACCCAGTATAACCGCTGGTGGCAGCCGATGTCTGTCTATTCTTGCCAGCAATTTTCCATCTCTTTTTGGGGAATTACGGCGAAAATCGTCCGCTGCGAAAAGATCCGTTGGATGAAGCGATGACACAGGCAGGAATGTTCACGAATTTACCCGGTTGATTGGGGCGATGCGGTTATAGAGTGGATGGGCTATTGGATGGGCTATCCAACAAACAACAAAGGGGCGGTGGCTGCCGGGGGAACATCCGCACAAGAGGGACAAAAAAGAAAAAAGGCGTTGCCATCGCTGATCGCGAGCAACACCTTTGTCGTTATGGCCAAACTTTATCGGTCATTGCGCGGACGGTTGCGCAAAAATGCCGGAATTTCGAGCTGGTCGCTCGGCACGTTCTGGCTGCCGAACGGGCGCAGCTGACTTGCGGAACGCACCTCGGAGGCGCCAGCCGCCGAACCGTGCGATGGTTCACTCTGCTGCGACACGGAACGTCTGGATGGCGATTTGTTCTCGAAACCTGTCGCAATGACGGTGACTTTGATTTCATCGCGCATACTGTCGTCAATGATCGCACCGAAAATCAAGTTGACTTCGGGATCGCAAGCGGCAATCACGATTTCCGCGGCCTCGTTCACTTCATAGAGCGACAGGTTGGAGCCGCCGGTAATATTCATGATGACGCCGCGTGCACCGTCAATTGACGTTTCCAGAAGCGGGCTCATGATCGCTTTGCGGGCCGCTTCAGCCGCGCGGTTCTCGCCGCCTGCCGTTCCGATGCCCATCAATGCGGAACCCCGCTCGGTCATGATCGTCTTGACATCCGCGAAGTCAAGGTTGATCAGCCCAGGCACCGCAATCAGGTCGGAAATACCCTGTACCGCCTGCAGCAGCACGTTGTCCGCAATGCGGAACGCCTCCGTCATCGGGGTCTTCTTGTCCACGATTTCAAGCAGCCGGTCGTTCGGAATGACGATCAGCGTATCGACTTTCTCCTTCAGCGCCTCGATCCCCATCTCCGCGTGCTGGGAACGTTTGCGTCCCTCGAACGTAAACGGACGCGTAACGACGCCGACGGTCAGTGCACCGCTTTCCTTGGCCAGCTCGGCGATGACCGGAGCGGCACCGGTGCCCGTTCCGCCGCCCATACCAGCCGTAACGAATACCATATCGGAACCGCGCAGCGCATTCAAAATATGCTCGCTGGATTCTTCAGCAGCTTTTTTCCCGACTTCCGGATTGGCGCCAGCACCCAGACCGCGCGTCAGCTTGTCGCCGATTTGCAGTTTCAGTTCGGATTTCGTCAGTTGCAGCGCTTGCGCATCCGTATTGACGGTTATGAAATCGACGCCCTTGACGCCGCTTTCGATCATTCGGTTCACCGCATTGCTGCCGCCGCCTCCGACCCCGATGACTTTAATTTTCGCGAGCGGTTCCATTTCATAATCAAACTCTAACATGTACCAAACTCCTCCTCGCTTCGCTCAAACCTACGTAAGCGGCGGCTTAAATGAATTCTTTGAACAGATTTTTGAACCATTCCTTGATTCCGGGTTTGCTCGGGCTGCTGTCGCCAGAGACCGTCTTGGCCTTGGAGGTACGCTTCGGCACGGTTCCCTTGACGCGGATATACTTGGTGACGTACTGAATCATGCCAACGCCGCTGCTGAACGCAGGATCCCGAACGCCGATATAATCCGGAATCGCAATCCGCACGCTTGATTCCAATTCACTCTGTGCCAGTTGAAGCACGCTCGGCATAGACACCGTGCCGCCGGTCAGCACATAGCCATTGATCTTGTCCAAATAGCCCAGGCGCTTCACTTCCTGGCGTATCATCTGGAAAATTTCCTGCATACGAGGTTCGATGATGTTGGCGAGATCCACCTGGTTGAATTCTTTTTCCACATTAGTCCCCACTCGCACAACCTTGAACTTCTGCTCTTCATCCGCGTCTTCGATTCTGGCGCAACCAAATTTCAGCTTGATCTTTTCCGCATGTTCGGTCTGGGTCTTAAGTCCGTAGCATATATCGCTGGTCACATAATCTCCGCCTATCGGCAGGGTGGATACGGCAGCCAGGCTGCCGCCTTCGAAAATGGCCAGCGTCGTTGCACCGGCACCAATATCCGCCAGTACGGTGCCCATCATCTTCTCGTCCTTCGACAGCGCCATCATGCCTGAAGCAAGCGGCATCAGGATGATGCCGGCGATACGAAGTCCCGATTTTTCCACACAGCGCATCAGGTTATGTACCGCAGCCTTGGTTCCCGTAACGATGGTGCATTCCACTTCAAGCCGAACACCGATCATGCCGCGAGGGTCTTGAATGTCTCCCAGTCCGTCCACAAAAAATTGCTTGGGTACGAGATTGATGATTTCCCTCTCCGGCGGCAAGGCCACCACACGAGCCGCCTGCAATACGCGCTCGATGTCTTCCTGTCCGATTTCCCGGTCCTCATTGGATACGGCCACAACGCCATGATTGGTCTGCAAGGCAATATGATTGCCGGCAATACCGACATATACTTCTTCGATCGTGATCCCGACCATGCGCTCGGCATGATCGACAGCCTTGCGGATCGATTGGACGGTTTGATCGATATCGACAATGGCGCCTTTGCGAAGACCTTCGGAATCCGCAGATCCGACGCCAATGATGTTTATAGCCCCGTTGCTGATTTCCCCGATGATCACCCGGATCTTGGACGTACCAATATCCAGGCTGACGATGAGGTCAATATTGCTCAAACGGTGGCACCTCCCGTAGATCGATGAAAATGAGAGCGATTTTGGGATGCATTCCTATGATATTCCACATCCGCGGGGTTTTCCCTCTTTTTTCAACAATTTTTTTATCACGTCTGCAGGCGGTGCAAATTCGTCCCTACCGAATTACGCAAAACCTACATATGAAATTCTAGCACTATTTTTCACTGTTGAGTAGTGCCGTTGTCCTTATGTTTATCGGCTTTTGCAGCTTCTTCGATGGTAATTTGCGCCGAAAATGGCAAATAGGTATCCGCCTCCAGCATCGTAATTTTGCCGGGTTCCCTATTTTCCACAATCTCCCTGATATACGGGATTTTTTCGGGCAGCTTCTGGACAGTTGTAATCACTTCAAAACGGGAGCGGGTAAAGATTTTGATCCGATCCGGATAGGTCGCGGAAGGATGCGGTTTGATCTCGGACAGATCGGCCAGCATCGCATCGGACAACCCGGCCAGTGTCGCACAAAGCGCGAGCCGGATGGGATCGTCCTGCAACCAGCCGGTCAAAACGGGCTTGTCCGGCATGATGCCGTCGTCAACCGGCAGCGAAAGCCCGTTTTCGAGCACGACCCGGATGACGCCGTCTGCGCCGATTTCCGCCGCGACTTCCCGATATTCCGTTACCCGCACTTCCACCAGTCCGGGGAACTTTTTGACGACGCGTGCTTCCTTGACCGCCGCGAGCGACACTACGTTTTGCGCGAGTTTTTTGTCGCCGGGCACAAAAAAGGAGTCTCCGGGGACGATGCCGAGCACATCCAGCACCTGTTCACGGGTGGCGTGCACGTTGCCGGTTACCTGAATTTCTGTCACCCTGGATAGAGAAGATCGAAAAAACAGCACCACAAGTATGATCACAATCAACAGAATCAGGACCAGCAGCCATTTTCCGATCCGGCGCTTCGGAACATCGGGTTCCCGCTGCAAAGCGGGAATCCGTTCCTTCATCATCAAGTCCCTCCTTGTCCATCCTGGGGCAAAAACGTCCCCGCTCCAGGAGACGGGCCCGAGCGGGGTAGGTGGTCGCTTTGCAAAACCGTTGGCGCGTTCTGCAATCCCGCATTCCACGGCTTGCGGAATTCGCTTACTGGGCGACTGATCTTTCGGAAGATTGCCGGTCAATGATTCCGCCAAGCTGGCTAAACATGGCTTCGATACACTCGTATCCGCGGTCGATATGATGCACCTGTTCGACGATGGTCCGGCCCTGGGCTGCCAGCCCCGCAATGACCAGCGCCGCGCCGGCACGCAAATCCGTCGCCTCGACAGTCGTACCGTACAACGCGGGTACTCCGCGGATAATCGCGTTATTCAGATCCACACGAATGTCGGCACCCATTCGGCAAAGCTCGTCGACATGCTTGAATCTGCCTTCGAAAATCGTCTCTTTCATCAGGCTTACGCCATCCGACAAAGACAGTAACGTCATGACCTGTGCCTGCAAATCCGTCGGAAAGGCAGGATAGGGCGAAGTCACGATCCGCTCTACCGGTTTGGGTCTATTAGTAGCACTGACATATATTATATCATTTTCAACTACAATTTGAATACCGGCACGGCGCAACGCATGAATGAGCGACGTCAGATGTGACGGCACGCAGCCTTCGATCGCCACTTCCCCCCGCGTGGCTGCTGCCGCAACCATGACGGTGCCTGTCACGATCCGGTCCGGAATGATGCGGTATTCAGTGCCTTGCAGCGAAGTTACGCCGTCGATCACGATCATATCCGTACCTGCGCCCTGAATCCGCGCACCCATTTTGTTCAGAAAATCCTGCAAATCCTGGATTTCCGGTTCCCGTGCCGCGCCGACAATGGTCGTGCGGCCCTCGGCCAGCACGGCAGCCATCATGATGTTTTCCGTAGCGCCGACACTCGGAAAATCCAGAATGATTTCAGCGCCGCGCAATTTGTTCGCCCGGCAGATGATGCGGCTGCCCTTTTCCAGAATGTCCGCGCCGAGCGCAGCCAAACCCCGAAGATGCAGATCGATCTTCCTTTCACCGATCGCGCACCCTCCCGGCTGGTACAGTTGCACTTCGCCAAATCGGGCGAGAAGCGGACCGGTCAAAAAAACGGAGGAACGCATTAGCCGCATTAGAAATTCCGGAATGTGGGAAGAATTGGCATGCGAGGAGTCGATGATGACGGCACGATTGTCATAATGGGCCAGGCAGCCCAATTTTCTCAAAATGTCCAGCATGACTTCGATATCCAGCAATCGGGGAACGTTGCGTATCACGACCGTATCGTTTGCGAGCAAGCTGGCGGCCATAATCGGCAAAGCGGCATTTTTGGCTCCATGGATCCGAATGGTGCCCGAAAGCGGCACGCCGCCTTCAATCACCAGTTTGTCCAAAAGGTTCACCTCCGGGTTACCGCTCACCCATCATGAGTACCTCCGGCACCAGACGAATGCCGTACTTGTCTTCAATTGTGCGTTGGATGCGCCCCATGAGCGTGAGAACGTCCTTGGCCGTTGCACCGCCCAGATTGACGATGAAGTTGGCATGGAGCGGAGAAACTTGCGCGCCCCCTTCCCGCGCCCCTTTGAGTCCGGCAGCTTCAATCAGCCTGGCAGCATGGTCTCCGGGCGGATTGCGAAAAACGCTGCCGGCGCAAGCCTGTTGCAGCGGCTGCGTGCGCATGCGGCGATCCTTGTAGGATGCCATGGCTGCAGCAATTTCCTTGCGATCCCCCTGTGCCAGACGGAATACGGCGCTGGTCACGATACCGCGTTTCTCGTGCAGGATGGAATGGCGATAGGAAAATCGCATTTGCTCCTTGTCCAGGGTGGCTTCACTTCCGTCTTCCCAGACGATGTCGGCCGACTGGAATACATGTGATACGTCCGAGCCGTGCGCACCGGCATTCATGTAGACGGCTCCACCCACGGAGCCCGGAATGCCTCCGGCAAACTCCAGACCGGCAAGACCCGCCTTGCCGGCAAGTACTGACAGCTTGATGAAGGAATATGCGGCGCCTGCAGTCACCGTATCGCCTTCAAACCGAATGTCGTCGAATCCGTCCCCCAGGTGAACCACCACGCCGCGAACGCCCTTGTCAGACACCAGGGTGTTCGATCCGCGGCCCAGCACCTGCCAGGGGACGCCATACCGATTCAGCAGCTTGAGCAGTACGGAGAGTTCTTCCCGATTGCCGGGGATGGCCAGTACATCGGCGGGACCTCCGATTTTCCAGGTGGTATAGGGGGCCAGCGGCTCCTGCCAGCGCAATTGGCCGACAGCAGCGTTTTTCAATTGTTCGATCCATGGCTCCATTTCAGAAGTTCCTCCTCCAGCGAACCCTCGGCTCTCGGTCGTCATTGGCAACCCGTGCGGCAAATCCGCCTCCGTGAAAACCGGAATCCTGCCATGCCAGCGCAAGGCTGCGGCAATCACGATCACACAGTATCCTATGTCATGCCCTGCGGCAAGGTGACACCCGCCCATGGATGAGGCGGACAAGCCTGCGATCGGTCGTACGCACATGTTTCAATGTTTTCTGGCGATGCGGCGCAATTGATCCAGAATCTGCTTTGCCGCATCCGGCATGCCCAGCTTGCGTGAAGCTTGCGCCATGGCGGACAGCCGCTCGCGATTGCCCATGATCGCTTGGACATGGGCGAACAGGGACTCGCCGTTCAAATCCTTTTCGAGAATCATGACGGCCGCTCCGGCATCGGCCAGCGAGCGTGCATTCGGTTCCTGGTGGTTGTTCGTCACATTGGGCGAAGGCACCAGGATGGCAGGCAGGCCAAGCGCCGTCAATTCGGCCAGCAGCGATGCGCCCGCGCGGCTGACGACGAGTGACGCGGCAGCCAGCACTTCGGGCATATTGTGCAAATAGGGAACGACGTGCAAATTTGCGGCCGCAGCGGATCGCTCACGAATCCGGCCCAGCGTTTCCTCGTAATAGCGTTCGCCGGAGACGAGCACGCCGTGAATGCCGGGCAAGCGTTCCAGCAGCGGGGCCATGGCGATCGTCGCTTCGTTCAGTGCCCGCGCGCCACCGCTGCCGCCCACAACAACAAAAAAAGGCGTTTTCGGCGGCAATCCGACCGTTGCAAAGCCGCGCCCGGCGTCGGCGCCCAACACAGCCGTCGCGCAGGGATTGCCGGCATGCACCACGTCTGAAACCCGAGAAAAATAAGGCAGGGATTCCCGGAAACTGACGGCAACTGCATTCGCGTACCGGCTCAAAAATTTGTTGGTCAAACCCGGTTCCACGTTTTGCTCGTGCAGCAGCGTCGGGATGCCGAGCTTGGCTGCCGCGTATACGACAGGTCCGCACACATAGCCGCCAGTGCCGACGACGACATCCGGCCGGAAGCGGCGAAGCAATTGTTTGGACCGGCTTACACCCTTCAGGAAACGGACAATCGTCCGGACATTCTCCCAGGACAGCGAGCGGCGGAAACCGGTAATGTCGATCGCTTCAAACGCGATTTGATGACGGGGCACGATACCGCTTTCCATTCCGCGCCTTCCCCCGATATAGAGCAATTCCGTCTTCGGGTCCTGATCTTTCAGCGCCTTGCCGATGGCAAGCGCAGGATAAATATGGCCACCCGTTCCGCCACCGGTCAAAACGACACGCATGGCCAATCACCTCGCATAACGGGATAAATGCAACAAGATGCCCAGCGCCGTCAGCAGCAGCGTCAATGATGAACCGCCGTAGCTGACGAGCGGAAGCGTAATGCCTGTCACCGGAAGCAAACCGATGACAACGCCGATATTGATGATCACCTGCACGGCAATGATCCCGACAATCCCGGCGGCCAGCAGGCTCGCAAACGGATCGCTCAGCGTGATTGCCGTTCGCATGCCGCGCCAGATCAGGATCAGGAACAAAAACAGTAGCAGCGCACCGCCGATGAACCCGAGTTCTTCCGCCAATATCGAAAAAATAAAGTCTGTCTGCGGTTCGGGCAAATAGTTGTATTTTTGCCGGCTCATGCCCAGTCCGAGGCCAACCAGGCCGCCCGGTCCGATTGCATACAGCGATTGGATGGACTGGTAGCCAGCGCCCAGCGGATCTTGCCAGGGATCCAGGAAAGCGACGATGCGCTTCAGACGGTAGGGCGCAGCCGCAATCAGTCCGGCCAGGCCGACCAAGCCCAGCAGTGCCAGACCGCCGAGATGGGAGAGTCTTGCGCCTGCCGCAAAAATGACCAGCAAGGATGCGCCCAGCATCACAACCCCCGTACCGAGATCGGGCTGGAGCATGATGAGACCAAACGCCGCTCCGACGATGGCCAGCGGCGGCAACAAACCTTCCTTCAGCGAAGCCATCTTGTCCTGGCGCTCCGACAGCAGCTTGGCCAGAAACAGCACCATGGCCAGCTTCATGAATTCGGAGGGCTGGATGCCCAGCGACCCGATGCCGAGCCAGCTCCGGGCGCCGCCGCGCCACACCCCGATTCCGGGCACCAGCACAATCACCAGCAGGACAAAACAGATCAGCAAAAGCGGCATGGCATATTTCCGCCAGACCTGATAGTCGATGTTCATGGTGACCATCATGGCACCGATGCCAAGTACGGCAAAAATCACCTGCCGCTTGACATAGTAGTAGGAATCTCCGTAATCATGAAATGCCGCTACAGCACTGGCACTGTAAACCATCACGACGCCGATGGCCAGAATGCCCAGCGTGGCGGCAATCATCCAGAGATCGGGAACGGAACGGGATTGGGCCATTGGACAGACACCTCGCGCAATTGCAGAAGTAGGGACGAGCCCCCTTCTACAATTTATGCGCCGATTGCTTAAACATGCGACCGCGAACCTCGTAAGAGGGAAACATATCCCAGCTTGCGCAGGCCGGCGACAAGAGAATGATATCGCCCGGCTGTGCCATGGCGACGGCTTCTTCCACCGCCTTGCGGATGGTGCTTCCGGCGTCATCCTCAGGTTCGACGATTTTCACCGCCGCTAAACCGGCCGCTTCCGCCACTTGGCGCAATTTGTGCCTTGTCTGTCCAAGCGCGACCAGACCTTTCAGCCGCATGCGGAAGATCGGCAGCAGTTCCATGTAGTCCGAACCGCGGTCCAGCCCGCCTGCGATCAGGATGAGCGGAGAAGGCAAGGACAGCACGGACATTGTCGTCGCCATCGGATTCGTCGCCTTCGAATCATTGTAGAAATGCACACCGTCAAATACGCCCACGTATTCCAGCCGATGTTCGACACCGCGAAACGTCCGCAACGGATCGGCCAGAAGTGCCGGATCGGCTCCTGCCGCCAGCGCTATCGCCGTCGCCGCCAAAGCGTTCGCCGTGTTGTGCCGGCCGGGAATGCCCAATTCGTCCGTCCGGATGATGCGCTGCTCCCGCCCGTCAAACCCTCGAAACACGATCCAGCGCGTTTCCGTATCCTGTTCGTCTTCATGGGGCTTGACCGATGCATAGGGCGGTGATACGAAAACCCCGGCAGCGAGTTCCGAAACAAGTGAAAACGGCAATTTGCGCGCCTGAATGTCTGCAACCGCCCGGCAACATTGCGGGTCGTCGGCATTGTAGACGGCGATATCCTCCGCCGTCTGGTTGGCAAACAGCTTTTGCTTGGATTGGATATAATCCGCCATCGAACCATGATAGTCGAGATGGGTTTCCGCAATGTTGAGCAGACAGGCAATGCGCGGACGGAAATGTTGCGTCCCCTTCAATTGGAAACTGCTCAGTTCGGCCACAAGCCAGCCGTCCGCAGCCACTTCCCTGGCGGCTTCGGACAGCGGACGGCCAATGTTGCCCGCCACAACTGGCCTAAGCCCTGCAGCATCCAGCAGTACACCGGTCAATGTCGTCGTCGTCGTTTTGCCGTTGGACCCGGTGATGCCGATGATCGGAGCGGCGGACAGATGGCCGGCCACTTCCACCTCGGTGACGATCTCGATGCCGAGTCGCTCCGCTTCCACGACCGGACTGGCCGTATACGGAATGCCCGGATTTTTGACGAGAAGCGAAACGGATGCATCCACCAGTCCTTCCGGATGGCTGCCGCAAATGACCCTGATGCCCAGGGCCGCCAATTCGTCCGCTTCCGGACAGGCTTCCGGCGGCTTGCTGTCATTGACGGTCACATCCGCTCCGATTTCATGAAAAAGTTTGGCAGCGGCCACGCCGCTTCGCGCCAGGCCCAGGACGACCACTTTGCGTCCCCGGTATGCTGCAAGCTGCATCATGTTGAAAATAGCCCCTTTACAACTTGTACAGAATCAGTCCGGCAGAAGCCAGGATGAGCCCCGCAAGCCAGAAAGTGGTGACGATGCGCCATTCCGACCAGCCGGACAGCTCGAAATGGTGGTGAATCGGGCTCATTTTGAAGATGCGTTTGCCCCTCGTCTTGAAGGAGACGACCTGCAGGACGACGGACAGCACCTCGATGACAAAGATGCCGCCAATGACAAGCAGCAGGAGCTCCGCCTTGGTCAGCACCGCAACGGCAGCCAGTCCGCCGCCGATGCCGAGTGAGCCGGTATCGCCCATGAACACCTTTGCGGGATGTTTGTTAAAGACGAGGAAACCAAGCACGGCCCCGATCATCGCCGCCGAGAAAATGCCGGATTGCGGCTGTGCCGCCTGTACGGCGATAATGGCATAGGCGCCAAAAGCGAGCGCGCTCGTACCGGACAGCAGCCCGTCCAGTCCATCCGTAAAGTTGACCGCGTTGCTTGTGGCAAGAAACAGCAACACGACAAACGGGTAATAAAAGATGCCCAGTTCCCATGCGCCGTCAAAACCCGGAAACGCAATGGCCGTCGGATGGTCATGGGCGTAGAGGATGGCACAGAAAATGATGGCGAACAGAAGCTGTCCAAGCAGTTTCTGGCTGGCGGTCAGGCCAAGCGAACGCTTGAGCGCGATTTTGATGTAATCGTCCAGAAATCCGACGAGTCCGAACCCGAAGCAGGCAGCAATCAGCGCCCAGAATGCCGGACCGCGGTCGGAAAATTTCAGGAACGCTAACGCCAGGGCCAGCAAAATGATGATGCCTCCCATGGTGGGCGTTCCGCTTTTTTTCAGATGGGATTGCGGCCCGTCATCCCGCACCTGCTGCCCGAATTTCAGCCGCCTGAGCAGCGGTATGAGCAGCGGTCCGAGCAACACCGCCAGCAGGAATGCGACGCCAAGCGTCAGCAGCACCGTTCCGTAATCCATGGGTTAACCGACGCCTCCCTTGATCAACGCGTCCACAATTTCCTCCAGTTTCATGCCCCGGGATGCCTTGAAGAGCACAAGATCGTCCTGGCCGGTTTCCCGGAGCAGCGTGGCAGCCAGGTCATGCTTATCCGCAAAATGGCGGACGCGACCTGCCGGAAAAGCCGGCCTGGCCGCGTCGGCCAAATGCCCGGACAGCGGGCCGAAAGCATAGACAAAATCGGCGACCTCGGGCGACAGCAGCCGACCGATGGCCGCATGCATTTCCGCTTCCTGCGGCCCCAGTTCCAGCATGTCGCCCAGGACGAGGCGTTTGCAGCGATACCCCTGCAATTCCGCCAATAGCGCGATGGCTGCGCGGACGGATGTCGGACTGGCGTTGTAGGCATCGTTGAGCAGAACGGCCCCGCAAGCGGTCCGCAGTCTTTCGATGCGCATGCCTGTCAGCTTGACGGCGCGCAGCCCGCCCAAGATCTGCTCCCGGTCCAGGCCGAGCCGCCTGCCCACCGCAATGGCGGCAATGGCGTTCAGCGCATTGTGTTTGCCGGGCACGGGAACTTCATATGTTTCATGCGTGTCTTCCGCTTCGTCTGCGCCGATCGCCCGGACCGAAAATCGGGTCCATTCGTCCGCGATTTCGATGTCTTCCGCCTTCCAGTCGCATGCCGGGCTTTCCCCGTACGTTTGCACCCGCAGACGATCCGGGCACGCAATCCGGCTGATCTCTTCCTTCAGCAGCGGCTCGTCGCCGTTCATCACCAACAACCCGCCCGGCTGCAAACCTTCCACGATCTCCAGCTTGGCCCTGGCGATGTTGCGCCGCGATCCGAGCTGCAGCAAATGCGATTCGCCCACGTTCGTGATGACCGCGACTCTCGGACGCGCCAGCCGGGTGAGCAGCGCAATTTCCCCGCGCCCGCTCATCCCCATTTCCAGCACGAGCACTTCCGTCGCCTCGGGTGCGGCCAGAATCGTCAGCGGCAGACCAATTTCGTTGTTCAGATTCCCCACCGTTTTATGTACACGATAACGGACGGCCAGCACAGAAGCAACCATGTCCTTCGTCGTCGTTTTGCCATTGCTTCCAGTGATGGCCACCACAGTGGCATTCAGCCTGGACAAATAGCCGGCGGCAAGTTGCTGCAGCGCCGCCAGCGTGTCATCTACGAGCAGCAGCGGCAGTCCCGGATCGTCCGGCAGCTTGCGGCTTCTCGACCACAATGATGCGGCCGCCCCGGCCCGGCGCGCCGCATCCAGATAATCATGACCGTCAAACCGCTCTCCGGCAAGCGGAATAAACAATTGACCCGGCGCCAGGCTCCGGGTGTCAGTGGAAACGCCGGCCAGCATCGTGCCGCCGGCCGCTGTGTCAAAGGTCGCGCCGCACCAGGCGGCAACGTCCCGAACGGTTGCTTGCATCACGATTGTCGGCTCCTTATCGCGGCCAACGCCGCCTGACGGTCGTCAAACGCATACGTAACGCCGCCGATTTTTTGATAGGTTTCATGTCCTTTCCCTGCAATCAATACTACATCTCCTGGGCTTGCCATTTCAACCGCTTTTTCAATGGCTTTCCGTCTGTCGGCAATCCGTTCGTAGCGGGAGACATCGAAATTCGCCGACCGCAGACCGCCTTCGATGTCGCTGATGATCGCCTCGGGGTCTTCGCTGCGCGGATTGTCGCTGGTCAAAATGACATGATCGGCCCATGCGGCAGCCACCTTCCCCATGAGCGGCCGTTTCTGCCGGTCGCGGTCACCCCCGCAGCCGAACACGCAGATGACCCTCCCTTTCGCCAGTGATCGCACCGTACGCAACACGTTATCCAGTCCATCGGGGGTATGGGCATAATCGACAAGGACCGCAAACGGCAGATCGCCGCCCACCGCTTCCAGCCGCCCGGGCACACCGGAAACCGTGGCAAGACTCGCAACGGCATCTGGCAACGGTACACCCTCGCACACTGCCGCCGCAAGCGCCGCAAGCGCGTTGTACACGTTGTATTTGCCCGGCAGCCGGAAATGGACGCGATGCGTGCCATGCAGCGTCTCCAGCGTAAACGACGTGCCCGAAAGCGAAATTTCGATCTCCTTCGCCCGCAGGTCGGCATCCTGCTCGATCCCGTAAGTCATGACTTCCGCCGCTGTCAGGCGGGCCAGCCGCCGGGCGGCCGGATCGTCCGCGTTCAGCACGGCAAACTGCCGCTCATCCGGAAAAGCCCCATAGTCGTTGCCCAGGCGCGAAAACAACATTCCCTTGGCCGCCTCATACGCTTCCATCGTCCGGTGGTAATCCAGGTGATCCTGCGTCAGATTCGTAAAAACGGCGGTTCGAAAACAGACGCCCTTGACCCTTCCCTGCTCCAGCGCATGGGAAGACACCTCCATCACGCAGCGGGCCATGCCGGCTTCACGCATGTCCTTCAGCAGTCTCTGCAGATCGAGTATGTCCGGCGTCGTCTGCGCCATCGAGATGCGCGTGTCCCCGTAGCGCGCCTCGATCGTCCCGATCACACCGGCAGGCACGCCGTTGTCCGCCCATATTTTTTCCAGCAAATAGGTAGTCGTCGTCTTCCCGTTGGTGCCCGTCACGCCAACCGGTCGCAATATGCGTGATGGATGGCCGTAGAAACAGGACGCCAGTACGGCAAGCGCCAGCCGCACGTCCGGCACGACCAGCTGCGGGAGCGCAATCGGCATCTCCCGCGAGACGACCAGGGCGGCGGCCCCCCGCGCGGCAGCATCGCGGGCAAATTGGTGGCCATCCACCGTATGGCCCGGCAGACAAAAGAACAGTGTGCCCGGCTGCACCCTGCGGGAGTCGACTTCCAAATCTCCAATGACGACTGAACCATCTCCGACGACGCGCGCGATGAGCAATTGACGGGCCAGTGCGTTCAGATCCATGCTTGAACCTGCTCCCTTCCTCGCTCCAAAGTTTTATTTGCCATCATCCGCCCCCAGATAGATGCGGATGACCGATCCCTGTTCGACGCGGGCACCTGCCGCCGGCGCCTGGCGGATTACGGTTTGGCCGCTTCCGGAAGCTGCCAGTTGGAAATCGGAGTTCATGTCCTCATAGATGTCGGAAACCGTCTTGCCCACCAGATTCGGCACGGTCACGATTTTGACGTCTCCGTATTTATATTCTTTTTCTACCTGTTTGGTACGCGGCTGCACCCCCAATAGCGGCAATGCGTCGGCCATGATGTTGCGCACGATCGGCGCGGCCACGAGGCCGCCGAACTGGATGCCCTGCGGATTGTCCACCGCCACATAGACGATCAGCTGCGGATCGTCTGCGGGTGCAAACCCGATAAACGAAACGATATGCTCATTGGGCGAATAGCGGCCGTTTACGACTTTTTGCGCCGTTCCCGTCTTGCCGCCCACCCGGTAGCCATCCAGAAACGCTTTCTGTCCCGTCCCCTTTGCCACCACATTTTCGAGCGCTTCACGAACCTGTCTGGAAGTTTCGGGAGAAATGACCTGTCTCACCAGTTCGGGGTTGATTTCTTCCAGCACGATGCCGGAATCCGGGTGAATCCAGGCTTTGGCGACGTGGGGCCGGAACAGCTTGCCGCCGTTGATCGCCGCCGACACCGCCGTAATTTGCTGGATGGGCGTCACAGATACGCCCTGGCCAAACGATGTCGTGGCCAGCTCGACCGGACCGACGCGGGACAGTTTGAACAGAATGCCGTTCTCTTCGCCGTCCAGATCGATCTTCGTTTTTTGGCCGAATCCGAAATTGCGGATATATTCGAACAGCTTCTCCTTCCCCAGCCGCTGGCCCAATGCGACAAATCCCGGGTTGCAGGAGTTTTCGACGACTTCCAGAAACGTCTGGCTGCCGTGGCCGCCTTTTTTCCAGCAGCGGAGCCGGGCTCCCCCGACCTCGACGAAGCCGGGATCGTAAAAATGCTCCTTTTCCAGGTTGACCTTGCCTTCCTCCAGTGCGGCAGCGAGCGTGATGATCTTGAATGTCGATCCCGGTTCGTAGGTTTTCCAGATCGGCAGATTGCGGTTATACACTTCGGGAGAGGCTTCTTGGTATTTTCCCGGATCAAACGAAGGACGGCTGCCCATCGCCAGCACTTCCCCGTTTCGAGGGTCCATGGCAATGGCCAGGACGCTGTCTGCCTGAAACCGCAACATCGCATCGTCCAGTTCGCGCTCCACGATGGATTGGATGCGCTGGTCAATCGTCAATTGCAGTTTCAGGCCATCGCGCGGCGCCCTGTAGCGGTCTGCAGAATTGGGGATCTGGCGACCCGCCGCATCCGCAAGAAACGAAATGCTTCCGGGCAGGCCCGACAGACGGTCATCATAGCGCAATTCCAGTCCGGTCAGTCCCTGGTTGTATCCACCGGTAAATCCGAGCAGATGCGCAGCCAGCCCCCCGAAAGGGTAATATCTTTTGTTGTCTTCGCCAACCACGATGCCCGGCAAACCGAGTTTGCGGATTTGCTGTGCCTTCTCCAGCGAAATTTTGCGTCCGGCCGGCTTCAGATCCACGTACATCGCTTTTTTGGTCAGTTGGGCGAGCAGCTTGTTTTCGGTTTCACCCAATACAGGTGCCAGCGCTCGCGCCGTCGCGGCCGCATCCCTGATTTGCGCCGGAATCGCCCATACTGTCGGGGAACTGATGTTATAGGCCAGCCGGACACCGTTGCGGTCGATAATTTCTCCACGCTTGGCCTGGAAAGGAATTTCCCTTCTCCAGGAATTTTCCGCCATCTCCGCCAGGGCCGATCCTTTCCACAATTGCACATAGCCCAGCCGCACCAGGAGCGCGCCAAACGCCGCGATCGTCAAAACCAGCATCCAGAACAGCCGCCTGCGAACCGTCACCTGCGAAATTTTCAACGCAAAAAACCCCCCAACGCAAGAAACCGTTACTCATCCCTATTCTGCGTTGGAGGGTATTTAGAACAAGCCTCAAGGGTCATCCGGCGTATTTTCGGGCGACAAGTCCTCCGGCCTGGCCTGTTCGGAGGCCTGAACAGGCGGTGCTAGCACGAGCAGCACCTTCATCCTGCCGGATGAACTGTCCACCTGCTGCGATACAACATATCCTTCGCCCTGCACCGAGCAATTGGCCTGAAGCAGCGAACACATTTCCAGCGCATCGCGTAGGGATAGCCCCGCAAGCTCTGGCACTTCGCTCAGACTGTCGGATGTCATCAGATAGATATGCTGCGATGCGGGCAACACGCTGCCGGCTTCGGGCAATTGCGACTTCACCTGGTTGCCGGTGCCCAGGATGATCGCCTCCAGCTTGCGCTCTCCGAGCACGCGTTTGGCGGATGCCAGTTCGAGTCCCGTTACGTCGGGGACTTCAACCGTCACATCTCCTGACGAAGCGCTAGCCGAGACGCCGAAGGCACCCTTCGTCTGCTCCCCTTCTTCCTGTTCCGGATAGATGCCAAGATGGCGAAGCGATTGGCCCATGATTTTTTTGAAGATCGGCGCCGCGACGGAACCGCCGCCCGCAAATTCGGTTTGCGGTTCATCCACGATGACATAGAGCACAATTTGCGGATCATCTACCGGTGCAAAGCCGATGAATGAAACGACAAATTTGTCCTCGGAATATTTGCCGCCGACCACTTTTTGCGCCGTACCGGTTTTGCCGGCAATCCGGTAACCGGGAATATAGGCGTTTTTGCCGCTGCCGCTGGTCTGGTCGCTGACGACCGTTTCCAGGTATTCGCTCAACTGCCTGGCCGAACGTTCGGAGATGACTTCCCGGATGACGGTGGGTTCGAATACTTGCTGGGTGCCCGTCGACGGGTCGGAAATTTTCTGGATGAGCCGCGGTTTCATCAGTTTGCCGCCGTTGGCGACCGCCGCGACCGCCGCAACCTGCTGGATCGGCGTCACCTGCACCCGGCCCTGGCCAAACGTCGCGGTGGCAACTTCCGAAGGAATCCGGTTGTTGAAATTGATCAATCCGGACAGTTCACCCGGCAGTTCGATCCCCGTTTTCCGGCCGAAACCGAACTTTTCGATATAGTGGCGCAACTTCTCTGCACCCAGTTTCTCCAGCCCGATTTTGACGAATGCCACGTTGCTGGATCGCTGCAATCCTTCCAGGAACGTAATTTCACCCCAGCCTTTGCCGCCGTTGTGATCGTTGATCGTTGCGCCGGGCACTCTGATCTTGCCGGACATGTAGGTTTCTTCCGGATCAAACAACCCTTCTTCGATCGCCGCAGCCATCGTGACGATTTTGAATGTGGATCCCGGCTCGTAAACCGACTGGATGCCATGATTTTTGAAATCCGAAGGGTCCGCCAGCCAATAATGGTTCGGGTCATAATTCGGCAAGCTGGCCATGCCGAGAATGTCCATCGTCTTCGGATCGGCGGCAATGGCCGTGATGCTGAGCGGATTGAACCGTTCGTAAGCTTCCCGGATCGCATCTTCGATAAAAAACTGGATATCCCGATCCAGCGTCAACGTAATGTCCTTGCCATCGATCGCCGGACGCATTTCGACCTTGCCGTTGGGCAGTTGTGCGCCCGTTTTGTCCTTTTCGTACTGGATGAATCCGGGTGAACCTTTCAATTGGTCGTCGAGCGATTTTTCCAGTCCATAGACCGCTACGCCGTCCTTGTTTGTGTAACCGAGAACATGGGAGGCCAGATCACCGTTCGGATAATAGCGTTTTTGCTCTTCGATGAAAGTCAGGCCGACATTCTTTTTCTTGGTCAATGTCCGGAGCGTCTCACGGAATTGTTCGAGGCTGTCTTTTACCGATTTGTCCACTTTCCAGCCGTCCGGGCGAATTTCTTTCTGCTCCAGGTAGGTGCCGTCATCCCGTCTGGCCGCAACCATGGCCCGGAGTTTGTCCTCCGGCGTGCCCAGCGTTTCATGCAGCGCGGCAACGATGCGATCGGCGATATGCCATGCCGGATTGAGCTGATCCAGTTCCGCAATCAGCCTCGGGTTGACGGCCACGGTATATGCTACCGCATCGGCGGCCAGCACCTTGCCGTCACGGTCCAGAATCATGCCCCTCTCCTGCGGAATCTTCTGGCTGGTCAACCACGTTTGGCGCGCTTTTTCCGCCCACTTGGCCGAGACGGGGCCAACCTGGATCCAGTAAACCCGGAAGATCAGACCGAAAAAAAGCAGGGTAAGAAATACCCCCAGCACCAGCGTGCGCAGTTTGATCCGTTTTGTCATGCCAACTACCTCATGACTTTCCGGCATTCCCGTCATTCAGGGCAGTTATTGTGCCGCTGCGGCCAATCGTGATGCTGTGATCCGGATCAAGCTGGATGTAACCCAACTTGCGGGCCTCATCGATAATCCGCTTCGGATCGCTCAGTTTTTCGGCTTCGCGTTGCAATTCCTTGGTCTGGCTGACAAGCTGTTCATGGGCACGGTTGATTTCCAGAATTTCACGATTGATCTGATAGAGCTCGGCATACCGGTAAATGATGAATCCGGCTACGATCGCGCACAGCACAACCGTAAACATATATAACAATTTTTCGCCGACCGGAAGCTGGCGCCTGCGAATGACTCTTTCCGGTTGTCCGGCTGGCTGTGGCTGCGATTTCGGTTTACGCTCCGGTTGAAGCGCAAGATTGCCGTAATAGGCCATCTTTCGATCAAACCTCCCTTGTCTTCTGATTGTTCGATCCGCAAATTCGACAAAATGAAATCATATTTTTTCCGCAATCCGCAGTTTGGCGGATCGCGCGCGAGGGTTGTTGTTCAGTTCCGCTTCGGACGGCAGGATCGGCTTGCGGGAAACAAGACGCAGCCGTCCGTTGCCGCCGCCGCAGACGCAAAGCGGAAAATCCGGCGGGCATGTGCATGTCGCCGCTTCCTGGGCGAACATCGTCTTGCAGATCCGGTCTTCCAGGGAATGAAAGGTGATGACGGCTGCCCGTCCACCCGGCTTGAGCACTTCAATCGCATCCGCCAGCGCGTCGCGAAAAGCGCCAAGTTCGTCGTTGACGGCAATCCGCAGCGCCTGAAACGATCGTTTTGCCGGATGCGGTCCTGTTCTCCGCGCAGGCGCGGGGATGGCTGCCTTGATCAATTCCACCAGTTCGCCCGTCGTCTCGATGGGCGCCTTCGCCCGGGCCTCGCAGATGCGGCGGGCAATTTGGCGGGCAAACTTTTCTTCCCCATACGTCCGCAGGATGTTGGCGATTTCGGATTCGTCCCAGTCATTGACAATCGTTTTGGCGGTCAATGGCTGTTCCCGGTTCATCCGCATATCCAGCGGGGCATCATGATTGTAGCTGAATCCGCGATCAGCCTCGTCCAATTGCGGGCTGGAAACGCCGAGGTCAAACAGCACGCCATCCACGCGGGGTTTGCCGTCCTCCTCAGGCACGCCGGACGACCGCAATGCATCGATCAAATCACGGAAATTGCATTTGACCAGGGTCACGGTATCCCCGAAAGGCGCCAGCCGCATGCGGGCGTTCGCCAGCGCCGACTCATCCTGGTCCAGCGCGATCAGCCGCCCTCCGGGACCCAACCGGGCCGCGATCGCCGCACTGTGACCCGCGCCACCCAGCGTGCAGTCGACGTAGATGCCGTCCGGGCGGACGTTCAAGCCTGCGACTGCTTCCTCCAGCAAAACCGTTACGTGGTGAAACATGCAGACCCACTCTCTCTATGTCAGGAAGTTGTAAACGATCAGAAATTGAAATCAAAATCGACCAGCTTTTCCGCAATTTCATTGAAGGAATCCTGGGATTGGCGGGAGTATTGCTCCCAGGTCGCCTTGTCCCAGATTTCCACGCGCGTTGAAACGCCGATCACCGTGCATTCTTTTTCCAATTTGGCATATTCCCGCAAATGGTTCGGCACGTTTACCCTGCCCTGTTTATCCCATTCGCATTCGCATGCGCCGGCAAACAGCAGGCGGGAAAACGCGCGCGCATTCGCGGCCATGGAAGGGAGCGATTTGATTTTTTGCTCCAGCAAGGTCCATTCGGAACGCGGATAGACGAACAAACAGCCGTCCAGACCGCGGGTGATGATGAATTCGGAGCCGAGCGCTTCGCGGAATTTGGCGGGAATGATGATTCTGCCTTTGTCGTCAATCGTGTGCTGGTATTCCCCCAAAAACATGCGCTCCCCCCCAATCTTCACCACTTTCCACCACAATGAACCACCTAGATTGAATAATTCGCCCCGTAAAATAAAAATCCTGCTCCGAGAGCAGGATTTCACAAAAATTTTTCACTTCTCCAAGAACAGGATTTCGCATTTATGCAATTGTGTCAGCTTGCCGTCATGCCATCAATGGCCGGCCCAACTTTGCAGATAGGCCACCTGGTCTGCCGAAAGCGTATCGATGCCGATTCCGAGCGCTTCCAGCTTCGTGCGCGCCACTTGTTCGTCCAGTTCGAACGGCACATTGACCACGCGATTGCCGATCTGTTCGTAATGTTCGTTGACATAGCGCAAGGAGAGCGCCTGCAACGCAAAGGTCATATCCATGATCTCCGCCGGATGGCCGTCACCGGCCGCCAGATTGACCAGTCTGCCTTCGGCCAGCACATAGATCCTCCGGCCGTCCTGCAGCGTATATTCTTCAATGTTGCGCCGAACGATCCGTCTGGATACGGCCAATTCGGCCAATTCCACCAGGTTGACTTCCACATCGAAATGCCCGGCATTGGCCAGAATCGCGCCGTCTTTCATGCGCGCAATATGTTCGCCGCGAATGACATCCTTGTTGCCCGTGACCGTCACGAAATAGTCGCCGACTTTGGCAGCTTCCGCCATCGGCATGACCGCAAAACCGTCCATATAGGCTTCCACGGCACGAATGGCGTTTACTTCCGTCACCACGACGTTGGCGCCCAGCCCTTTGGCCCGCATCGCCACACCCTTGCCGCACCAGCCGTACCCGTTGACGACCACGGTTTTGCCGGCGACGACCAGATTCGTCGTCCGGTTGATGCCGTCCCACACCGATTGGCCGGTTCCGTAGCGGTTGTCGAACAAATATTTGCAATAGGCGTCATTGACAGCCACCATCGGAAATTTCAGCGAACCTTCCTTTTCCATCGCCTTCAGGCGCAAAATGCCGGTCGTCGTTTCCTCCGCGCCTCCGCGGACGCCCGCCAGCAAATCTTGTCGTTCCGCATGCAATATCGTCACCAGATCGCCGCCGTCATCGATGATCAGATCCGGTTTCGTCTCCAGCGTCTTGACGAGCAGATCTTTGTATTCCTGCGGGTCTGGATTGTATTTGGCGAATACGGCAATGCCGTCCTCGACGAGCGCTGCACATACGTCATCCTGTGTCGAAAGCGGATTGCTGCCGGTAATCGCCACTTCCGCGCCGCCAGCCTGGATCACTTTGGCCAGGTAGGCCGTTTTGGCTTCCAGATGAAGCGAAATGGCAACGCGAAGTCCCTTGAAGGGCTGCTCTCGCTCGAATTGCTCGCGGATTTTGTTCAGTACGGGCATATGCGCCTGGACCCAATCGATTTTCAGGCGGCCTTCCGGTGCAAGCGCAGGATCACGAATAATGCTGGTGAAAGAAGTTTTCATTGAAATAATCCTCCAAAATGATTCGATTGCATCAGCCACCCAAACCTTCCACAAGCCGGTGGCCGCCCGTCGGATCAAACGGCGCATCCCGCCAGATATCCAGCCAGGCCTTTCCGTAACGATTCCAGAACTGGATTGTCCCATATACGCGTTCCTGCGGCTTGCCGCCCGGCGTCAGGGAGATGCGGATGCGATCCCACTGCCGCAATGACGTCTCGTGCCGATTGGACAACGCTTCCCTTGCCCGTTGCTCCAGATAGGCGATTTGCCCCAAAATCCGGTCGCGATTGCTTGCGGAAAGCGCAGCCAAACCGGGATCAAGCGAAGCAACCTTCTCCATCACCGGCGCATAAATGGCGGCAAACTGGTCTTTTGCCGTACGGAATACGCCATCCAGATCCCACTGATCTTGCGCGGCCAGCCAGGCCGTTTTTCGCTGTTCCCAGCGATACAGCGCTTCTTCCGGCGTCAAACCGAATTTGTCCATCCATTTGAGCGTCTGCGGTTCCAGATACGTAAACGATTGGCGCGGCACGAGTACCGGCATTTGCATCCCAAAGGCATGAAAAGCGGGGCCCAGCAACCCCCAATAGGCGAGTTCCGACGGTCCCAGCACGGCGGCCAGCACGGGCAACAGATAATCTTGCATCAGCGGACGTGTCAGCGCATTGGTACTGAGCCGTTCCGGAGACGACTCCGTCCATTCCAGCAGCTCTTCCCTTTCTGCCGCAACGATGCCCCTGCGGTCCACAAACTTGCCGCCATCCTTGAACAACAGCAATCTGCCGGAGTCATGGTGCAAAAAAATGTTGGCATTGCCCGGTTCGGCTTCCGCCTGCAGAGGCAGGCCGAGCGAAGCGACGGCCCGCTCTCCCTGCCGGAGCGCCTGTTCCAATTCGTCATTTCTGGCGATGAGTTTGCGGAACATGCTGCCTTCCAGCGCACGCAAAGCCGGATCATCCGCATCCAGCAGCACCAGTCCGTCCGGACCGAACCATTCCGCCAGCAGGCGGGCAAATGCAAGACTCAACGTAGGTGCATCCGCCGTTTGGCGACGCAGGCTGGCCAACATTTCGGACTTGAATGCGGTGTCGGGCAATGTGACTGCCAAATCCGCCAGCGCCGCATCCCAATCCGCAGCGGAAATCGGCGTCCGGCTGACGGCCAGCCGGGCGCCTGGCGGACGCTCGATGCGGATTCGCTTGACTCCACCATCGGCCCCCTGCACGTGTACGTGGTTCGCCTCATCGAAGTCGTGGTCTTCGCCTGCAATCCAGAAAACCGGCACGACGGGACGTCCCAGCAATCGCTCGGCATGCCGGGCCGTTTGGATGACGGTGAGCGCCTTGTAGTAAATCATCAGCGCCCCGCCAAACAATCCGGCCTGCTGGCCGCCTACGACGACAAGGGCATCCTGCCTGGCCAACCGATCCAATGAACGAAAAACGGCGGGATGGGCCCGCGTAAGGTCCTGATAATTGCGCAATGCGCGAACGAGGCCGTCCCGGTCGGCGCGTTCACCTGCCGTCCGGTCCAGCCATGCCGATCTTTTTTGCCAATCTTCCTGCGAAGACGGATGGGCACCAAACAACGAAACGACTTGCGGGTCTTGACGCCGATAGCGATCCGACAAAGTTTCCTGTACCGGCTCCTGTACCGATATCACGTTCAAAGGGACTTTTCCCCCGATCAAGTTAAATAAGATGACATATTGATTGTACACAACGGGCGAAATCGCGTCAAAACGTGTCACTGGGATTGGATGGCGGAAGGAAATATCAGTTCGATCGTCATCAGGATGACGTAGAGAATGGACAGGCCAAAGAAAGACAGGCGCCAAACCGCCCGGATGATTTTGGGCGGATTGATCTTGCCGTGGGCGCGTGTCTGCGCGTTTCCGATCAGACCCGCTCCGATAAGCATGACAAGGGCCACAAAGAAAAAGCCGAAACTGGACCCCGTGCGCGTGCTGAGCAGCGCCGAAACGATGCCGATCAAAAATACCGTCGTCACATCCGCCGCTAGCCGCACGGCTTTCCTGTTTTCAAGACCGCGCCATTTTCCAATCCAGTATACCGCCAGGAATGGAATGAATGGCAATCCCGACAGGACCATATATGTATTTGCCAGCGCGTTCCATAACCAGCTCATCAGCTGTTCACCCCAGGCAAAAAGATGGCTTTCACAAGCGCGGTTACCGAATCATTCCAGGGCGCCTTTACGCCGAGTGATTCCGCCATGCGGCAAACGGCTCCGTTCAATGCATCGATCTCCGTCTGTCGCCCTGCCAGCACATCCTGCAGCATGGAGGACTGATTGGCCGCCGTGGCAGCGCATACACCAAGCACCGTTTTCCACAGTTCTTCATCCGACGGAGTACGGAGCCCCAGGGGCCGCAATATGTCCAGCGTTTCCCGGAACAACGCCTGCATGACGGCCAACCGCTCAGCCGACTTAGGCAATTGTCCGTTCGGCACCCGCCACAGTGCGGTCAACGGATTGATCACGGCATTGATCAACAATTTGCGAAGCATGCTTTCACGAATGTCATTCGACATTTCCGTCGAAAATCCTGCCTTTTCCAGCATCCGTTTCACTCGCTGCAAGGATGATCCGGCGCATTGCGCCCGTTCCGGCGGCCAGGCACCGATCCAGGTGGTGCCGCTGCCGGTGTGGCGAACACATGCCGTTCCAAGTCGCAGAGCCCCTTCCGTCGTGACGGCCGCCAGGAGCGTCTTGCCGGGAAGCGCTGCCATCAGTCGTTCCATGTGTCCGATGCCATTCTGGAACATGACGAGCGTCGCCCCGTCCCCCACCTTGTGCTGCAGCGCCGCGAGCAGTTCATCCGTAATGCCCGTCTGCTTGAGCGCCACAAGCACAACCGGCATCCGCTCCGTGGCAGCCTTCCCGAAAGGCAGCGCTTCCACATGCACGGTCAGCGCTTGACCGGATGGCTCCTCCAGCTTCAATCCCTCTCTGTTGATTTGCAGCGCCTGCACATCGGTACGCGTCCACAGCAGGACGTGCTGCCCGGATGCGGCCAGCCTGGATGCCAGCAGCATGCCCAGGGCACCTCCGCCCAGCACAGCGATTTGTTCCATGGATGACTGTTCCTTTCGCGCCTTTTTTACTATCATAACAAACAACCTGCCCCGGGAACATTCCCATTGACAGGTTGTCTTCAGACCAGATGCGGCATTCCGCTATTCAATTCGTTCCAGATTGCCGTTGGCATCCATCTTGAACCTTGCGCGATCCTCTTCCTGTTCATCCGCCAGAAACGCAAGCTTTCTGGCCCGCTCCATGATGCGGATCAACGCCTTGTAATCGTCATTGACGACCTGGTAATCGGATTGCACCGCACTCACTTCCTTGGTCAAACGCTCGTTTTCTTCCTGCAATTCTCTCAGCTTTTCGTCTTTTTCTTTCAGTTCCTTTTCCAACTGGCGAATCTGACGATTCATCTCCTGTACGGTGTTTTTCCATTGCCGCAAATAACGGATGATCGCATCCAGCGATATCGTTTCCACGGAAGGCGCCTCGTTTTTGGAAGCTTCTCCCGCTTCCGTCCCGCCCTGCTCTTCTACGGCAGCCGGATTGATGCCCTGTTTTTTCAGATAGTTCCGTTTTTGCCGCTGCTGCTTGGCCATTCCGATGGCTTCACCGTACCGTTTGCGCACACAGCTGTTCCAGCGGAATCCGCAAGCCGCACTCGTCCGTCCGATGCGCCGCCCTACTTCCTCGAAGGCGGCCAGTTGCGTGCTCCCATCTCGGATATGGCGCAACGTAACCTCCGCCAAAATCAGATCGTCATCTGGACTCCATGCGTCCTGTCTCACAGCCGTCATGGATTACCCTCCTTGCTTCACATGGATTTCATCAGGTTTCTTCATTCATTTCTATGCCCTTGGTAGAATTCATAGAATCTATCGGATACCTCTAGGTATATCCATTTTTGGGGCTGATATACGTCCGAAACCCGGATGGGCGGCATGGGAATGAACGAAAAGGAATGAATAGGTTCAGCACCGGGGGGGCAAAATGTTCCCATGCAGCCAAAAGTTCGCCGCTTCGTCACTTCTTGCGGTTTACACCTGCAGGGAACAAAAGGTATAATATGCTTTAGAATTCGGGTGGATTGGCAGAGAGGGGGAAACTTCGTGGCACGTATGTTTCGGGTGTTGGGCTTCTTTGCGCTCGCAATCGGCCTGATGTCCTTTGCAGGCAGCTTGTACGAGATGGCGCTGTTGTTCTTCATTCAGACAGCCTTTTTCTTCTTGCTTGGCTATTTGAACTTGACTGAGCGCACGTACCTGACCGTCTTCTGGGGTTACATGGTCGTTGCATTTCTCGGATTTACGTACTGGTCGATCTTCGAGATGAAAATGCCGCTCTGATCGGTGACGGAATCGCGTGCACCGATACATACCGCCAGAACGATAGAAACCTCCGATTCGCTTCATTGGCATGCGGGTCGGAGGTTTTTTGGATTTCACGGCCGGTCACGACGATCGTCTGGACCAGACCTGTACCTTGAACAGTTCGCTCATGCCGTCCGACAACAGCAGTTGCCGGATGGCACGATTGTGGCGGACGACAGGATGAAACGGGTCCGTAATGCTGTGGTTTGAAAGCTGTTCCAGCACCCCCGACTCCACCAGAAATCGTTTCTGTGTCCCATACCACCATTCCGTCCAGTTGGCACGGGCGGCAAAGGCTCGAACCAGGTCAAAATCGACATGCGCCGTCATGTCCTGTTCGCCGGGATGGCGAAACGGATCGGTGTGGGCAACGTGTCTTTCGTACATCATCAGCGTCCCGTCCATCCGGTGGCTGCCCGTCAGTTCTTGGGTCCCGTCACCGTAATCGATCAGGATGATGACGGCATCGCCAAGCCGGTCGGCCATCTGCACCATCCATTCGGCACCTTCCAGGCCGATCTCGGTCACTTGCCGTTCCGCCAGGCGAACCTGCTGTTGCTGCAACCAGGCCGCCAGTTCGGGCCTGGTTGGCGCCATGCTGCAAAATACCGGCCGCGCCGAAGCCTCATCCCATGCAACGCCCTGCTCCCTCAAAAGTCCGTCCTCCATGACCAGTCGATGGACGGGAAACGCATCCAGCAGTTCATTGGCAACAATCACGGTCGGCACCCGTTTCCAGTCATGGCACTCTGCTTCCTTTGCCTCCATGACGGCAGCCCGGCCCGCGGCAATGGCATCCGCAAGCGCCTTGCGCGCCTCTTCCAGATGCGCCGGATTGGCGTCAACAACAGTCAGCCGAAAGCTGGTACCCGCGCCGCCGGATGATTGCCAGGTGTCCAGCATTTGGCTGCCGAGCCGGCCCGTTCCGCCCCCCCAGTCAACAACTTCCACGTGTCCGGCTCCAGGAAACCATTGCTGTACATGTCGTGCGATCCAGGCCGCCAATTGCCGGCCCATGACGTTTCCGATGTGGGCGCTCGTATAAAAATCCCCGCTGCGGCCGACCCGGATGCCGCCGCTGCGATAATAGCCATATTCGGCATCATACAGGCACAGGTGCATATAATCCCGGAATGTAATGCAGGGACTAGAAGCACCGCCCGGCAGTCGTCCCCGCAGGGGACTGGCGGCAATGGCCCTGCGGATCGTTTTCAGCATCCCGCTCGTAGACAATGACACGACCTTTCCCCTTTCCAATCGTCATAATATAATAGTTGGGTACATATTGTTGGACTACCCGCGTGCCTCCATGGCTGTCCGAAAGGAGGATTCCGATGCGCCGCATGGCATGGATTGGCCTGGTGATGGTCTTCATGCTGCTCCCGGTTTCCCGCACGATCGCCCCCCTGCCTGTCGATGCAGCACCGCTTCCGGAAGAAACGCGGCGATTGCTGGAAAAGCGTTTGTCCGTGGTCGAAATCGACCGGGAAATCGCCCGCATCGCTGCGCTGCGCGAACAGACCCAAGCCGAAATCGACGCAAGCCGGCAACGCCTCGCCGAACAGGAAATCGCCATCGCGGTGCAACGGGAAAAAGCCGGTGAAGTATTGCGTGCCTATTATATGGGACGCAGGGATTTTGCGCTTGCCGCATTGCTGAATGCCAGATCGTTGCCGGAACTGCTTCGCACCTGGGAGATGCTGGACATCATCGTCCAATCCGACCGGCGCACGCTGGATCGATATGCCGATCAGTACGAGATCCTCAAAGAAGGATATTTGTTGCTGCAGCAGGAGAAAGACCAACTTGCACAAGTGGAGCACAATTTGCTCCTGCAACGCAAACGGCTGATCGCATTGCAGCAGGACATTGAAAACGCGCTTGCGGCCAGCGGGAACGAAGCCTACCTGCGGCAGTTGATGGACGAACTCGAAGCGTACTGGAAAAATGTCGGTCTCTTCGAAGTCCGGCGCCATTTCCGCTCGCTGGCGGAGGCGATGCAACGGTTGCCCGCGTGGATCCAGGAACATCCGGATATGCTGGTGACGCGGGGATTGTCCGCAACGCTGACGTTGACCGATGACGATCTGAATGCGTTTCTGCGCAGCCAAAACGACTTGTTCAATCATATGGCCATCCGTTTCGAAGAAGAGCGCATGGTTGTTTCCGCCGACACACAGCAAATGCAGGTCGTCATCTCGGGCCATTACACGCTGCAGGAAACGCCGCAAAATGCGCTGCTGTTCCATGTAGATAACCTGAACTTCAACGGCCTCGACCTGCCGGATACGACACTGGCCGATCTGGAACGCGAATTTGATCTGGGTTTCTACCCCCAGCAATTGGTCACCTTCGTCAAAGCCACCGGTGTGAAACTGGCGCCCGGCAAACTAGTTGTCGAACTCCGCATCGGCTAGCACATGAGCCCATCGCTCCGGCCAGGCGGCAACGCCGATGGTGCCTGACGCGAATTCCCGCCAAAGCCCGCCGATGCGTTGCAAACGTTCCGGCAGATCCGGCCCTTCTTCGGACGGGGAGCGGTACGGGAAAGCTGCTGTCGCGCCGCCGCCGGAAGGAAACAGCGCCGACAAACCATAGATGTCCTTGTCCGAATAAAGGGAGCGATAGACCGGCAGCTTGCCAAAAAGCGCATAATTTTGCTGCTGCACCGTCGATTCCGTCATGACCGCCACCCAATTGCGGGCTGCCTCTTCATGCGCCGAACGTGACGAAATGACAAAACTGCGCCCCCTCGGCCATACGGTCGAAAATTGCCAGGTCGCATGATCCAGCGCCAGTGCGTCCGGCTGGTCGTCCAGCGGTCTGGCCAGCAGCGAAACAGTCTCCGAATAAGGCATGAGCGCGGCAAGCAACCGGCCCGCCGACAACCAGCCGGCGATCTGATCCCAGTCACCCGAAAAGTCGACACCGCTCCGCTCGCGATCCAGAAGAGCAAGCGCCTCGGCAGCAGGCGTACCTTGCCAGGTTGCGTTATCGTCCAGAGCCACATGGTTTCCGCCAGCCGCTTGTATCCATGTCAGCATGGCAAACGGATCATCGCCGCTGATCGCCAGCCAGCGCGTCTGCGGGAATTGTTCACGCACCCGGGCCGCCAACTGCTGCCATCCTTCCACCGATTGCGGCGGTCGCAATGCCGCTCCGCCCGCAACCGATTTCCACACGGGAACATTCCAGACAAATACGTAAGGATCGAAGTCCCTGGGAACGCCCCACACATAGCCATTCCATTTCAGTGGTGAGATGAGCGCTTCGAGCTGCTCGGACAGCGCTTCACCCACAAATGCGCCGTCTGCCGGCATCAAATGTCCGGCAACCGCAAACGATTTGACCCATTCATTTTCCACCAGCATGACATCAACCGGTTCCCCTCGGCGGGATGCGTCCAGCAATGCCTGATAGGCGTCGTCCGGATTGAGGCGCACAAATTCGACCGTGACGCCGGGCAATCTGCCTGCCCGCTCTTCACCCTGCATCCGCAAAGCGTCAAATTCCGCCTCGGGCAGCGCCGCAACCACTTTCAGCCCGACCGGCATCATCGGCGCATCCGGCCTTTCCGATGGCGCGGACGCCTCAGCGGGAGACGGCGTTCCAGTCGCTTCCTGCCGCTCCGGCATGGATGTTGTGGGAGCAAAAGCCCATGGAGACAAGAGAAGCACCGACAAAATCAGCATGACAATCAAGAGGATGACCTTGCGACGAGCCACGGCGTTCACCTTTTCTTCCATTCATCCGTTTCTCTATCCCATGATAACAGGATGTCAGGCAGATGTCTGCATGTTCTCCCGGATGAACCGCGCATGGCGGCAATCAGTTCAATCATTCATGATCATCATAACCGTTCGGCCGCCAATTGAGCCAGACGGGAACGCTCCCCTTTTTCCAATGTGACATGCCCGCTGATGCTTTCCGATTTGAACTGTTCGATCAGATAGGTCAATCCGTTGCTTTCGGCATCCAGATACGGATGGTCGATCTGTTCCGGGTCGCCCAGCAATACGATCTTGCTGTTTTCGCCCACACGGGAGACGATCGTTTTCACTTCGTGCCGGCTCAGGTTTTGCGCTTCATCGATGATGATGAACTGTCCCGGTATCGATCGACCCCGGATGTAGGTCAGCGCTTCGACCTGAATGCTGCCCAGCCCCATCAAAATTTTTTCGAGATCGCCTGACTTTTTGGTATCAAACAAAAATTCCAGGTTGTCATAGATGGGCTGCATCCAGGGACGCAGTTTCTCGTCTTTTTCTCCCGGAAGATAACCGATATCTTTGCCCATGGGCACGACAGGGCGCGCTATGAGCAATTTTTTGTATTTGTGTTCATCTTCCACTTTCATCAGACCAGCGGCCAGCGTAAGCAGCGTTTTGCCTGTGCCCGCACGTCCGGACAGCGTGACGAGCGGAATCGCATCGTTGAGCAGCAGTTCAAGCGCCATCCGCTGCTGGGCATTCCGCGCTGAAATCCCCCACACCGGCTCATGGCCCAGATAAAGCGGCTCCAGCCGCGTACCATCCTGCGACACTTTCAGGAGCGCCGACTTCGTTGTGCCCAATTCATCCCGGAGGATCACGAATTCGTTCGGATGCAGCCCGGAAAATACGCCAGCCTGGCTGATCACAATCGAACGGTTGTTATAAAATTCATCGATGACCGAAGGGTGAACCTGCAATGTCACATGTCCGGTGTATCGTTCGGTGCCGGACCGGATTCTGTCCGTCAAATAATCTTGCGCCACAAGGCCGAGCACGTCCGCCTTGACCCGGACGAGCACATCCTTGCTGACCAGCACGACGGGACGCGGATCGGGTTTCTCCTGCTCCTCCAGATGATAATTCAGCGCAACGGCCAGTATCCGGTTATCGTTGGTCATTTCGCCGAACATCTCCTGGACGCGGACAAACAGACGATGATTCATTTCCACCTTCAGAATGCCGCCACTTTCCAGCTCGACGCCTTGATGCAGGTGCCCCTGCGTCCGGATGCGATCCAACTCGCGGGAGACGAACCGGGCATTTCGGCCGATTTCATCCGCAAGCCGCTTTTTGGAGTCGATTTCCTCCAGTACGACGGACGGAATGACCACTTCGTTGTCCTCAAAGGCGTAGATGGCCAGCGGATCGTGCAGCAATACATTGGTATCGAGCACAAAAATTTTGGGCATCTGCGGTTCCTCCCTTGTATGAAGTTGGAAACATACCTCTGCAAAACAGAGGACATACTAACGTGCAAGCGACGAATGGAATGCGTCAAACGGGAAGGTGAAGCCATTGACAGCACATTGGAAAAAGTTGTGCAGGCATTCGCTTGTCATTTGCCTGCTTGCCGCCGGCATGACCGGCTGTACGTCCAAAAACGAATCGTTGCCTTCACCATCTGTCGATCATCGCCAGCAAATGCATAATGCCGCCGATGCACCCAACGCCATCCAGACGGAAGATGCGCGCACCGTTGCCGATCATCTGGAATCGCTGGCCAAGCGCATTGAAGGGGTGCGTGACGCCAACTGCGTCGTCTTCGGCAAATATGCCATTGTCGGCATCGACGTGGACGCCAAGCTGGATCGCTCTCGCGTCGGGACGATCAAATATTCCGTTGCCGAAGCTTTCCGCAAAGATCGATATGGCATTGATGCACTCGTTACGGCCGATGTCGATCTGGCCCAGCGATTGCGGGAAATCCGGGCAGACATCATGAACGGACGCCCGATTGCCGGATTTGCGGAAGAACTGTCGGATATCGTCGGCCGTCTGGTGCCGCAAATGCCGCGATCCATCGTGCCGCCGATGCAGCCGGAAAACGAAAACGGCACCGGCAATCACGAATACCGCAAATAGATGCCAAAAAGCCCAGTGATCCGATTCACTGGGCTTCTTCACATGCAACGGCGTCATGCGCCATTGGACATGCCTGCATATGCATTTGGGGACACAACCGGCCATTCAGGCGAAGGGGCGGTAGCATCACGCATCGATCCGGCCCTGGAGCCCGCAATCCGGCCATTCGCCTCCCTCCTTGTGGCTGGTTTATGGGTATATTATATCACAGTATCCATTTGTTAAAAAGCGAAGGCGGCGCTATTTTGCACTGTCGGCCGTTTCCGCCGATGCCGGTTCAACGGTTGCAACCGGTGCGACCGGTCTGCCATCTGGCTGCAGTTCTTCCTGCAATGCCCGTTTGGCTTCCGCCAGCTTCTCCTGGTCGAGATGGACAAACGGGCTGCGCCATTCACCCGTCAATGCGATAAACCGGACGTTTTTGGGCGTGATGCCGAAATAAGTCCTGATGAAGTTGTTGATCTGGACTTCCGGCATATCCGACTTGATGTTGTTGCCTGCCGCATCCATCAAACTGCCGATCCGCGTGACGCTCCCCAGCGATTTCAATTTGTCCAGGATGGCGGCAAGCACCCGATCCTGGCGTTCATTCCGTTCGAAATCGCTGGACTCCCTCGTCAGATTGTCGCGGGATTTCCGATAGCGCACAAACCCGAGCGCTTCTTCACCGTTCAGCGTTTGATTTCCTTTTTTCAGATTGATGTCCGTGCCATCCGCATGATCCCAGTAGCGCATGTCTTGATCGACATATACGTTGATGCCGCCAAGCGCGTCGATGACGTCAACAAACCCTTGAAAATCGACGATGATGGCATAATCAATCGGCACTTCCAAAAATTTTGAGATCATTTCTTTCATATGCTCGGTTGCATATTTGCGCGCCTGATCACCCTGCAGCTTTTCCTTGCTCCGCGCGGTCGACAGAAAACCGGCATAGAATGCGTTCGCTTTTTGCGATTTGTATCCCGGCAGATTCAAATCCGAATCACGCGGAATCGATACGACCGTCGCCGTCTTGGATTGCGGGTTGAACACCGCCGCCATCATCACATCGGTATTCATGCCGCCGATCTCTGCCCGCGTATCCAGACCGAGCACCAGCATGCCGATCGGCTTCTCCCTGGCGAGTCCCTCGGGAGGCAGGCTGCTCACCGACGGCGTCGGGTCGGCGATTTTTTCGATATTGTCTACCGCCTTGTTGTAGAGATAACCGAGATACCAACCCAAAGTGACGATGACAACCCCCAAAAGCAATAAAAACAGGCGCAAGATGCGTCGCGGCCTTTTTCGCGGAGGCGCCTTCTGCCTCGCTCTCCTGGGAGGAAGCCCCTGGATTTCAGGCATGCGTGTCCCGCTCCTTTTCTGCCTCTAATTCTTCTTTGCTCAAAATCGGCTGATGGAGCAGCTGCTCTGCCGCTTCCCTGTCAAACCACACCGTACGCGATGAGCCATCCGGTTGCCGGTAGGACACATGGATTTTGGCGTCATCCATGGATACGACATCAAACGACGTCACACCATGGTCTTCCGCCAAAATCTGCGCAAAAAACCGGACCGTCTCCGCTGCGGCCGTGTCTTGTGGACGTGCTTCGCTCACCAGCTTCATTTGCAACCAATAAAATAACGCATCCATGAGGTTCAAAGTTGCATGACACTCCCCATTCGACATCATGAACGTTCAGCGGAGTTGTCGGCAGACGCGTGCTGTCCGCCGGAGCGGCGATTGCGGCGGCTGTCATAGATTTGCCGCAGACGCACCATTAACATCATGATGACCGCTACGCCCATGCATTGGATAATCGGGAGCCTGTCGATTTGAAGCACCAGCAGAATCAGGCATCCGATAGCCATCATCAGATACACGATCACTTCCTTCAAGATCGGAAGTCTCCCCCTGCGGAAGACGGCATTGAAAATATAGATGGTAAACACAAGAATCAAAAAGTAACTGACAACCGGATGTTCTGCTAACCATTGCTGCATCGCTCATAGCCTCCTTGCTGCTGCGGTTTGTGGCGGACGGCATCACGTATGATCCGCTTTTCAAACGCCGGATTCAGCCATTCTTCTCTGTTTCTCGTACTTGTCGCGTTCGCCTTTGGCCAGCACCTTTTTGCGCAGGCGAATGCGCTTGGGTGTCACTTCGCAATATTCGTCATCGTTCAAATATTCCAGCGCTTCCTCCAGCGACATCAGGCGGGGCGTCTTGAGTTTTACCGTCTCCTCCTTGGTGGCGGAACGGATGTTGGTCAGCGCTTTTTCCTTGCATATGTTGACGATGATGTCGTTGTCCCGGTTGTGTTCACCCACGATCATGCCTTCGTAGATTTCCTCGCCCGGCTGTACGAACAGGGTGCCCCTGTCTTCCACTGACAACATGCCATAAGTCGTCGCGGTGCCGGATTCACTGGCAATGAGCACGCCCTGATGGCGTCCGCCAACCTGTCCCGCCGCAACGGGCGCGTAGTGTTCGAATGCATGATTCATCACGCCGTAACCACGCGTCAGCGTCAGAAAACTCGTCCGGTAGCCGATCAGCCCGCGGGCCGGGATCAGAAACTCCAGCCGCACCTGGCCATTTCCGTTGTTGGTCATGTTGACCATTTCGGCTTTGCGGGTGCCGAGACTTTCCATTACGGCGCCCATGCAATCTTCCGGCACGTCAAGGAGCAGACGCTCGATCGGCTCGCATTTGACGCCGTCAATCGTTTTGATGATGACCTCAGGTTTGGACACTTGCAATTCGTAGCCTTCGCGGCGCATGTTTTCGATCAGGATGCCCAGGTGCAGTTCGCCGCGGCCGCTCACCAGAAACGCATCCGGACTGTCCGTTTCTTCCACGCGCAAGCTGACATCCGTCTCCAGCTCCTTGAAAAGCCGTTCGCGCAGCTTGCGGGAAGTGACCCATTTGCCTTCCCGTCCGGCAAACGGGCTGTTGTTAACGAGAAACGTCATCTGCAGCGTCGGCTCGTCGATTTTGGGCACAGGCAGCGGTTCGGGATGCGCCACATCGGCAACGGTCTCCCCGATGTTGATTTCCTTCAGTCCGGCAATCGCAACGATGTCGCCCGCGGCCGCTTCCCCGATTTCGTACCGTTTCAATCCCTGGAAGCCAAACAGTTTCTCGATCCGGGATTGCCGGATTTTCCCTTCGCGGTCCAGCACGGCGACGACCTGTCCCTGGCGCACGCGCCCCCTGTTGACGCGCCCGATTGCAATGCGGCCCAGATATTCATTGTAGTCTAGCAAGGTGACCAGAAATTGCAGCGGCTCATCGGGGTTTTCCGCAGGTGCGGGAATATGGTCGATAATGGTTTCATACAACGGTTCCATGTCCGTCCCGGGAACGTTGGCATCGAGGCTGGCGATGCCGTTCAGGCCCGACGCGTATACGACCGGAAAATCGAGCTGGTCGTCGCTGGCCTCCAGTTCAATGAACAATTCCAGCACTTCATCGACCACTTCCGCAGGCCGGGCAGACGGACGGTCGATCTTGTTAAGCACAACAATCGGCGTCAATCCATGCTGAAGCGCTTTGCGCAATACGAATTTTGTCTGCGGCATGCAGCCTTCAAATGCGTCCACGACCAGGAGCACGCCGTCCACCATTTTCATAATCCGCTCGACTTCACCGCCAAAATCGGCGTGTCCCGGCGTATCGACAATGTTGATCAGGTAGTCCCTGTACTGAATTGCGGTATTTTTGGCAAGTATGGTGATGCCGCGTTCTCGCTCGATGGCGCCGGAGTCCATGACCCTTTCCTGTATTTGCTCGTGTTCCCCAAACGTGCCCGATTGGCGAAGCAGCTGGTCGACTAGCGTCGTTTTGCCATGATCGACGTGGGCGATGATGGCGATATTGCGAATCCGGTTTCTGGGATGCATGATTGGGGGTTCCACTCCTTCTGATTGCTTCGTCCGGGTCTTGGTTCCATGTCGCCCAAACCCGATGACAAATAAAGGCTTATCAACACAAAACGCCGGACGCGAGGCCGACGTTTCCCAATAGGCGCAAACAGGACTAAAATGGGCAAATTTGTTCAGTCGTCATTCCGTTACATCCTTATATTATACGCAACCATCGAACAAAAGCCAAGAAATGTTTTGTTCCGGCAGGTGGTGGCATCGCTTAGTCGTTTACCAAAGCTGCGGCTTGCGCAGCACCAGCCAGGCGCCGCAAACGATCAGCACGCCCGCGATCAGATAGCCTGCCCAGGACCAGAGCAGCGTCATGGCGAACAACAGCAGCGATAATGCCGCCAGCGCAAGCGAAGCGTTCCACACCAAGCGGGAACGCGCATAGCCAAATATGTAATATTCGTACAATCCAATCGCAACCGCAAACAAAAAAAAGGGCCACAAAAACCGCAGCAGGTTCCAGCCGAACCAGTTGCCGATCAGCAAGATGAGAGATACAACCGTCAATATGCCGGCAGGTACCAACACGATCGACGGCAGCATACGGCCGAAATACAGCACGTGCAGCAAGACGCCGGGAACAAGAATAAACAGCGGCCAGAATACGCTGCCAATAAATGCGAATACCCCCAATTTGCCGAGCAAGATGACCAAACCCGCTGCCAACACCAAAAAACCGACTGCGGCAGATTGTTTGTTCACGACGGTTCCCCCACTTCATAGCGTTCTCCAGATTCATTCCGATTCGATCGGGAGAATCTTTCTTTATTCTATTAGTGTACTGGAAGTCAAGAGAAAAAACCAGTCGGGATTCCGAACGCAATCGCCACATGCATCCCCTTCCATGACACGCCCGAAACTCGCCCGAACTTCATGCATTCCGGGATGAATTGCGCCACCTGGCCCCCCAGGCGACAACCAGCAGCGTCGCTGCAGCCAGGAAGGGAAAAGCTTGTTTCGCTCCCTCCGGCAATCCGGCGACCACCGGGGCGATGCCGCTGTCTTCCAGCAGCATGCCGCCGGCCGTATAGGCCAGCAAACACCCCCCCGCATAGACCAGCCCCGGCACACGCTCCATCAGCCGAATAATAAAAGCGCTGCCCCAAATAATAATCGGGATGCTCATGGCAATTCCGATCACGAGAAGCGCAATGTCGCGATCGGCAATGGCAGCCACGGCCAGCACATTGTCCAGGCTCATGACGAAATCCGCCACGACGATCGTCCACACGGCATGCTTCAGACCGCCCGGTCCAATTTTCGGCGCTTCGTGTTGGGGTTTGTCCAGCATCAGTTTCATCGCAATGACGAGCAATAAGATGGCGCCTGCGGTCTGCAGGAAAGGGATTTCCAGTATGATGACGGCTCCGAACGTAAGCACGCAACGCAGCAGCACGGCGGCAGCTGCTCCCCACCAGATGGCCTTTCTTCTGAGATGCAGGGGAAGACGTCGTGCGGTCATGGCAATAATAATGGCATTATCGCCACTCAGCAGCAAATTGATCAAAACGAGTTCCATGAACACTGTGATGCGCTCCAGCATCTCCATGCGATCGCCTCCTCCTCTCAGATGTATGTACATGCCCGGGAGGATATGTAAAATGAAAATGAATCCAAATGCAATTTGGCGCGTATTACTTTGGAGTTGAACATGAGGAGGATACTTTTGTGGATTGGCTGACAAACTTCATCGCGGACTTGGGGACGGTGCAATTCTGGTCATCACTGGTCACCATCATTTTCATCGATTTGCTGCTGGCGGGCGACAATGCGATCGTCATTGGCATGGCGGCCCGCAACTTGCCGAAGGCGTCCCAGAAAAAAGCGATCATCTGGGGAACGGCAGGTGCAGTGCTGATCCGCATCATTGCCACAGCGATCATTGTATGGCTGTTGAAAATACCTTTTTTGCTGGCGCTTGGCGGTGTCGTCCTGATTTGGATCGCCTACAAATTACTTGTCCAGGAGGACAGCCACAATGAAATCAAACCGGCAACGACGCTGCTGGCTTCCATCCGGACGATCATCATCGCGGATGCGGCCATGGGCCTGGACAACGTCATTGCAGTCGCCGGCGCCGCGCATGGCAGCATCATGCTGGTGATCCTCGGCCTGATCATCAGCATCCCGATCGTCGTCTGGGGAAGCACGCTGTTTATCAGGCTGATCGACCGCTACAAATGGATTTTGTACATCGGTGGAGGCGTGCTGGCATATACCGCGGCCAAAATGATCGCAAGCGAAAAAAAGTTCAGCGGCCTGTTTGGCGATACCCCGGCATTGAAATGGACGCTGGAAGCCGTGGTGGTAGCGCTGGTCATCCTGGCCGGCATCTGGACCAACGCCATTCGCGCCCGCCGGGAACAAATGAGCGTAGCAACGGCCAAAGCCGGCAAAACGAAAAAGGACGCATCCTGACATGCGTCCTTGCCCGAAATGCCAATCCTAAAACCATCGGTCCTGATCTTCTTGACCCGCCCGGACATCCGAGCGGGTTGTTTGCGTCAGCACGAGCATTTCTGTCCGTGCAATCGCATCCTCGATCAGATGGTCCAGTTCGGCCCGATGCGCGTTTTCGATCCGTTCAATGACCCGCAAATTCGGATTCGTGGCGGGTGACTTGGGGACAAACAGCGTGCAACAATCCTCGTATGGCAAAATGGATGTTGCATAGGTGCCGATTTTTTCGGCGATGCGGATAATTTCCAGCTTGTCCATCATGACAAGCGGCCGCAGGAGCGGAAGCTTGGTCTGTCTGCCGATGACATTCATGCTGCTCAATGTCTGGCTGGCCACCTGGCCCAGGCTGTCGCCGGTAACGATCGCCAGCGCTTTGCGGCGCTCGGCCAATTTCTCGGCAATTCGCAGCATTGCTCGCCGCATCAGGGTAATGATGAGATGTTCCTGTCCGAACTGTACCAGTTTCGTTTGCAACTCGGTAAACGGCACCAGATGCAGATGGATCGTCCCGCCGTAGTAAGCGAGCCGCTGCGCCAGCGTCACCACTTTTTCCTTGGCTTGCTCGCTTGTGTACGGATAGCTGTGAAAATGTACCGCTTCGATTTCCAAGCCTTTGCGCATTGACATCCAGCCCGCAACCGGACTGTCGATGCCGCCGGACAAGAGCAGCATCGCCTTGCCGTTCATGCCCAGCGGAAACCCGCCCGAAGCCGGTTCGACCGAAGCATATACATATACCCCATCCTGTTGGATGTCCACTTTCAGTTCCGTATCCGGCTGATGAACGTTCACTTTCAGGTCCGGCATGTTTCGCAACACATGCGCGCCGACAAGATGGTTCATTTCCTGTGAATCGTGCGGATAGCCTTTCCATGCCCGTTTGACCGTGACTTTGAACGTTTCGGGCACCGGTTTCACCTGTCTGATCACATGAAGCGCAGTTTCGCGAATCTCCTGCAAATCGTGCCCGCAGCTGGCAACCCGGCTGAACGAAACAATGCCAAATACGTCCTTCAGCCTTTCGGCAATCGGTTCATAAGGCTCTCCATTCAATTGAATGTACAGCCGACCATACGTTTTCCGGTAGGTCAGGCGTGAATGGGACGACAGTGCCAGTTTGATCTGGCGGAACATGAGCGCTTCAAACTTGCTGCGGTTTTTTCCTTTGATGGTCAATTCCCCAAAACGGACCAGTATCAAATCGTCGTTCATCCGGAACTCCTCTCGAGCGGTTTCAATTTGTTGACGGCGGTCCGCAATCGCTCAGCGAGCAAAGCGATATCCGATTCCGTATGCTCATCGCCGAAACTGATCCGGATGCTGCCCGCAGCACGCGCTTCATCCGCTCCCATGGCCATGAGTACCCGGCTCGGCTGCAAGCTTTTGGACGAGCAGGCGGATTGCGTGGAAACGAGGACACCCAGCTGCTCCAGCGTGTGAACCAACACTTCGGGACGCATGCCCGGATAGGACAAGTTCACGATGTGGGGAGCCGTTTTTTCCGTTTCGTCCGGACCGTAACCGTTCAATAGCAACTCCGGAATGTCGGCGATGGCTTCCAGCAGTTGCCTGCGCAATTTGAACATGCGTTCGCGGCGGGCGGGCATGCTCTCCGAAGATAGGCGAAATGCCTGCGCCATCCCCACAATACCCGGAATGTTGAGTGTTCCCGCACGCCTGTTGTTCTCCTGGGACCCGCCCGCAAGCAGCGGCGACAGCACCAATCCTTCGCGGACGAGCAGAAATCCGGTGCCTTTGGGCCCTCCGAATTTGTGGGCGGAGCCGCTGTACAGGTCAATCCCCCACTCCCGGAAACGGATGGGCAACTTGCCGATCGCCTGCACGCCATCCACATGGAACTTCACCTGCGGATAGGCGGACAAAAGCGCCCCGATTTCCCGGATCGGCTGTACGGCGCCTGTCTCGTTGTTGACATGCATGATGCTGACCAATACCGTTTCCCGGCGAATGGCGGCGGCCACATCTTGCGGATTGACCCGGCCGAACCGGTCCACCGGCAACCAGGTCACTTCCACACCGGCTGCTTCCAATTGTTTGGCGCAACGGTACACAGAAGGATGCTCCGTCTCCGATGTGATCAGGTGCTTCGGGTTTCGGCCCGCTTTGCCCAGCAAACCTTTGAGCGCCATGTTGTTGCTTTCCGTGCCTCCCGAAGTAAACACCAGTTCATCGGGACTTGCGCCACAGCCCGCCGCGATCATCATGCGCGCACGGTCAGCCAGTTTTGCGGCCTCCATGCCTTCCCGGTGAAGCGAAGCAGCATTGGCATAATGACGCAGCATCACTTCACTGACCGTTGTGGCCACTTGCGCATGGACGGGCGTGGATGCGCTATGGTCAAAATAGAGCGTCTTCATTGTCGTTCATCTCCCGAAATTGGCGCAAAGAAAAAGGACCAATGCCGTACGCGAAGGCGTCGCGCTCCGTCTTGATCCCGTAAATGCAATCCAGTCGTTAATACGTTTGACGGCTCCAGTACGATGCCGCAGCCAACACTTTGCGCAAGTAATTTTGCGTTTCGGCAGGCAACTCGTCCATTCGTGCGGCGATCTGGGCGTCCGTCGTCAAACCAAGCCGGTCAATCCGTCCCGGTCCTGCATTGTAGGCGGCCAATGCCGAAGTCACGTTTCCATCGTATTTGCGAAGCAGATAGGATAAAAACCGCGAACCCGCATCGATGTTCTGGGCCGGATCGAACGCATCCGTCACGCCCAACCCCCGGGCGGTCACATCCATCAACTGCATCAAGCCTTTGGCACCTGCACGGGATACGGCTTTCGGGTCGAAGCCGGACTCTGTCTGGATGACGCCTTTGATCAGGGCGGGATCGAGACCGTATCGTGCTGCCGCGGCGTGGATGAGATGATCAAAAGCAAAGCTGCCTTCGGCATGGTCCTGCGGCGGATCAAACGGTGCCGCAGTCCCTCCAATCCGTCCCATGCGCAATAGCGGATGGGGTTCGGTGCCGGCCTCGGCACGGTCTGCCTGCAACAGGCTGTTCAGAAGCACACCGAACATCCCCCCATTCCCGCTGGCGGAGGAAGATGCCGGGACTGTCGGATCGGTGTTCTGGATCCATTGTGACAACAGGATTTGCTTGATGACTCGCGGGTCGGCGGATGAAACGTTCAATGCCATCGCTCCTATGCTAGGTCGCGTGAATCTTACGCCCCCATTTTACAACAACTTTTCCGCTTCGGCCAGTCCCGTCCATGTCCTGCTATGTCGAGATTGGCGAATTTTCCCTGGACTTGTTTTGCAATCGACGCTGGGTCAGATATTCGCTTTCATAATAGGACAGTTCCTCGCGCAACGCTTCGAAATATTTGGAGATGTTCAAGATCACGTCGCGCACCACACGGATCGGCTTCATCCGGAACCGGATGGCATCCTGGCCGGTGTACGCATATCTTCCGTCTTCGGAGTAACATTCATTTTTCGGATAGAAAAAGGCATTCACGCAATGATGGTACACTTCGTAAAGGGCTCGTTCCGTCTGGTCGATATCCAGGTTTGGCCTTCTCAGCAGCGTACCCAGCTTTTCGTAGGATACTTCCGAAAAAACGAGCAAGTGACGCAAATCGGACAGCAATCCCCGATAAAAATGCAATGTGTCTTCGCTGGGGTCCGGGGCGAGTTCCGGCAACGCGTGTCCGTTCAGAAACTGTTCCAGTTCCTGAATTGCCGACTTCAGTTTTTCCCGGCTGGATTCAGCGAGTCCCTTAATGTTGGCTGGCATGGTGGTTCCCCTTTCCTCTCAACGCCAAACTTGCTTCCTGTAGCTAAACGACATCACAAGTGGCAATCGCAATCGCCAAATCTCCATCATCGTATCACAAATTTGAACGGAACGGTACTGCCCCGGAAACAGAACCAAGTATATTTTTGATTCAACCCCCTCATGCTAATCAAAGCACGTTTTCGTACCCTGAAGAGGAGGTGCGCGACATGCGCAAGCCCACCTGGTTCCAGGCGCTGATGGCAGGTGCCCTGGCGGTGTTCCTGACTGTCGCGGGGTGTCAGTCCGCCAACCGATCCGCGACTCCGGCGCCGTCCTCCGCCGTTTCCGAAAAACGTTACAAAGAACGGACCGTGCGCCAGGACGCGGAAGCGACCGAGCAACTGGGACGACAGCAAAGCATCCAGGATGCGCGATCATTTGTCCGCAATGCGGCGACTCGCGATCCGGCAAACGTTTTGCAGCCTTTTTTGGCAGCCCACCCGGAAATCGCGGCCGCCATCTGGATACCGGGCGACGGACAACCCGCCCATGTGGAAGGCAAGGCCGACATCCTGCAAGGCAAACCGGCGGACAAACATTGCCAGGCGGCCCGGCAGGCTCTCCGTGAAGGCCGTTCCCATGCATCCGATATCTATTCCATCGACGGACATCCATATTTTATCATTGCGGAACCGGTTCAAAACACCAGGGGTAAAGGACTCATTTTGGCCGTATCCGCCATCACCGTCCAGCAAGTCGAACAGCTCCAACGCAAAAATTTGCGGCTCATTCCGTATCCGGCCGAAGGCCGTTACCGCATTGAATCGGTCAAGCCCAACACGACGAAAGACACGACCGTGCGAACAGGCGAAGACAACCAAAACGCCAGCCATTATGCCGTAGACGAAGTCGTTGTCAAATTCCGCCGTCCGCTAACAAACCGGGAATTGCTGCAAATCCGCAAGGAGCTGGATATGACGGTCGTCCGCCAGATCCGGCAGACGTATCTGTTCCGTTCCAAAAAGCATCGGGCCGAAACATTGATAGCATACTTCAAGAAATGGAATCCGGTCTACGTAGAACCCCATTATCTCTATTTGACCAACGCAACCAAGCCGTTAAACGATACGGAGATGACCGGCATCATCCCGAACGACACCCTTTACTCCAAATATCAATGGAATCTGCCGCAAATTGAAACCGAACTCGGCTGGAAGTGGAACAAAGGCAGCCAGGATATGATCGTTGCGGTCATCGATACCGGTGTGCAATCCGACCACCCCGATCTGGAGGGCAGGCTTGTTCCCGGCATCAATCTGGTCGACGACAGCCAGCCGCCGGAAGACGATGTCGGGCACGGCACGCATGTCGCAGGCATCATCGCCGCACAAGTCAACAATCACGAAGGTGTCGCCGGCATGACCTGGTTTACCAAAATCATGCCGATCAAATCACTGGACAGTACCGGGGCCGGATCGACCTATGCAGTGGCGCAAGGCGTCATCTGGGCCGCAGACCATGGTGCGGATATCATCAATATGAGTCTGGGCAACTATGCAGAAGCCCAATTTCTGCATGAAGCCATCCAATACGCCCATCAAAAAGGCGTACTGATCATCGCCGCAAGCGGCAATGACAACACCGATCGTCCGGGCTATCCCGCCGCATATCCGGAAGTGCTGGCCGTGGCGGCGACAGACCCCGGAGGCGATCGGGCCGCATATTCCAATTACGGGGAATACATTGATGTTGCTGCCCCCGGCACTTCCATTGCCAGCACCTATCCGGGCAGCCAGTATGCGGCGCTGTCCGGCACGTCGATGGCCTGTCCGCATGTCGCCGCCCTGGCATCACTTGTGCGCGCGGCCAACCCGAAGCTGACCAACGAAGAAGTGATGGATGTGCTTCGCAAATCCGCCAAAGACCTTGGGGAGAAAGGCAAGGATATCTATTACGGATACGGGCAAATCGATGTGCGCAACGCACTGGAAATGGCCGTCGGCACATCGGACAGCCGGGTGCCGAATTTGCAGTCGCTCTTCCTGCGCCTGGGCAAGGCACTCAGGCAGTTGGCCGACAAAACCGCCACCTAATTGCTTCCGCCCCGTGGTGTCCGAACGGCGAAAGATGTCGCCGATCGGACACTTTTTTTTCATGAAATTTTAATCTTCAAACACTACAATGGTATTGAGTGGATAATGATGCCCGAACTGTGGTCGGCATGACAAAGGAGCGAAAACGTGGATAAAGCAAAGAACAAAAAACAAATGCGGCAACAACGCCAGCTTCAGCTGGAGCGAAAAAAGAAAGCAACGCGAATTGTCGTATGGTCACTGTCGATCTGTTTTGTCGCCTTGATCGTGCTGCTCGCCATTTTTTGGCCCAAACCGAAACCGCTTGCCTTCGACTATGGCCAAATGCCGACACTCGGCTCACCGGATGCCCCGGTCAAGCTGGTGGAGTTCGGCGATTACAAATGTCCGGCATGCGCCTATTTTGCGACGAATATCTTGAGCAAGCTCAAATCGGAATATATCGAAACCGGCAAAGTTTCGATTTCGTACCAGAACTTCACCATCATTTATGAAGACTCCTATACGGCGGCTTTGGCCGGAACAGCCATCTATCACCAAAGCAATGAAGAGTTCTGGAAATTTAACGAAGCCTTGTTCTACAATCAGCAAGCCGACGAGTATCGCGTATGGGCAACTCCCGATTTTCTGGTCAACCTGGCCAGGGAGACAGGTCTCAACCTCGATTTTGACAAGTTGAAGCAAGATATTGAACAAAGGACCTATGCGTCAGAAGTGGATAGCCAAAACAGTTTCGCACGGAAAAACAAATTTACCGGTACGCCGACCCTGCTCCTGAATGGAAAAAAACTGGACGCCAGCATCACGCTGGATTACGACAAGCTGAAAGCGGAGATTGACAAGGCGTTGGCGGAAGCCGGGGCATAAGGAGACCGAACATGCGAAAATGGATACGTATGTACGGCATCTTGTTTGCCTTCATTGTTTCGCTCGTCGCAACCGGCGGCAGTCTGTTTCTCAGCGAAGTGCTGGGGTTCATTCCCTGTTCCCTCTGCTGGTACCAGCGGATCATGATGTATCCGCTCGTATTGCTGCTCGGCCGGGCCGCCATTCTCGACGATCGGAAAATCGCAGGCTATGCGTTGCCGCTTAGCATCATCGGCGGTTTGATCTCCACCTATCATTATGCCAAACAAAAAATTCCGGGCTTCAACGAATTTGCACCCTGCAATGTCGGCATTCCCTGCAATACAGATTACCTGGACTGGTTCGGTTTTATCACCATACCGTTTCTGGCGCTGGTGGCATTCATCATGATTACCTGCTTCCTGCTGATGAGCCGCAAAAGCGCTTGAAAAACGACAAACCCGCATCTGCATGACGTGATGCGGGTTTGTCGTTACAATCGGAAAGCTTGCCATAAGCCGGGTTCTGTACTTCACGTGGTCAGAACGGAATGCCGGCCGGCATCCCTCCCACGAATCGAAGCGACAATCATCTTTCTAGGCCGTCCATTGCTGAACGGCTCAAGCGACCAACCCAACGCACCCCGGGCCAGGGCTTGGCTTTTGGCCAAACGGCAAAAGCCTGCGTTCTCTTAGGTCTTGCTCCGGATGGGGTTTACCAGGAACAGGGTCGCCCGTGTTCCTCGTGGTCTCTTACACCACGGTTCCACCCTTGCCTGTGCCGCAGTGCGGCCATCGGCGGTCCATTTCTGTGGCACTATCCTTCGGCTCGCGCCGACTGGACGTTATCCAGCATCCTGCCCTGTGGAGCCCGGACTTTCCTCCCGCAGCTTGCGCTGCCAGCGATTGTCTGTCAAACTTTCCGGTCTGTACCCCTCATTATATCGCCATTTGGCACGCAAAACAACGGCAATGGCTGGAACAGCTTCAACGCAAGCGGAACGGCTCCGTGTTGACTTGCGAAGCCACGACCTCCGTCGAATAGCCTTTTTCGGCCAACTGCTGCTGCAGCCATTCGGCCACTTTCCCCTTCATGATCTTTTCCGCATTGTGGCCCGGATCGACCAGACAGATGCCGGCCGCCTCCGCATCTTGCGCGGTATGGTAATCGATGTCACCTGTCACGAGGACGTCGGCGCCCGCCCGAATCGCATGATGCACGAATCGCGAACCTGAACCTCCCAGCACAGCCACTTTGCGAATCCGTTTATCGCCGGGTCCCACCACGCGCACAAACGGAACGTCAAATGCCCGCTTCACCCGTTCCGCAAATTCGTCCAGGCTTTCCTCCAGGGCCAACTTGCCGACGCGCCCCAAACCGAATGTGCGACCTTTCAAATCCATCGGATAGACGTCGTAAGCGACTTCCTCGTAGGGATGTGCTTTCATCATGGCGGCAACGACCGCTTTCAGCGCGCTTTGGGGCACCACGGTTTCAATTCTGACTTCGGTCACCGTTTCCAATTTGCCTTGCCGGCCAATATAGGGATCGCTGCCTTCCCGCGGCAAAAACGTGCCGGTTCCTTCGATGTTGAAACTGCAATGGCTGTAATTGCCGATCCACCCTGCGCCCGCGGCAAACATCGCATTGCGGACGGCCGTCTGGTGGTCGACCGGCACGAATACGACCAGTTTGTACAATTTGTCGGTATGCGCTTCCCGCAACACGGTGCGATCCTCTTGCGACAGGGAAAGCGCATCCGCCATCCAGTCGTTCATGCCGCCTTCGGCAGAATCCAGATTGGTATGCGCGACATAAACCGCAATATCCCTTCTTAACAATTCCGCAGCCAGCGCACCGGCAGGCGTATCTGTCTGCAAATGGGCAAGCGGTCGGTAGATGACCGCATGATGGGCAATGATCAGTTCAGCCCCCATTGAGACCGCTTCGGCAACCACTTGCTGCGTAACATCTAGCGCAATCAGGACTTTGGAAACCGGTTTGCGGATCGAGCCGACCTGCAATCCGATTTTGTCATCCGGTTCTGCAAAATGTTTGGGCGCCAGGCGCTCCATTAATTGAATGACGGTTTCTCCTCTGGCAAGCATGCAAGTACCTCCCGAATTTCCGATACGGCAGATTCCCAATATTGGCGCTTCTCATCCCGGTCGGGAGCGGATGATTGGCCGATCTGCCGGGCAATGCGTTCCCGTTTGGCCATTTCCTGCTCCCATTTGCGCCGGAATACCGCTCCCCCCTGCCGAATGAGCAGAGGCCCCATTTCCAGCAGCAGCGAAACCGGAACCGATGCCCGGCAAGGAGCAAGCAATTGCTCGTCATAAAGCCACGCATTGCGCTGCGTCGCTTCTTGCGGGTCGGTTGCACGCACCGCCTTGAGCAGGGTATAGATGACGCCCTCATCCTCCAGCAAACGTTCCTGTTCGAGTATAAATCCGTTATCTTTCAACCACAAGCGTACCGCGTCTTCGGCAACGTGCGGCGACAACACCAGTGTATGGACCCCTGTCAGCCGCTGCTCCATGGCCGCGGCGGACAGCAGCCTGACCATCAGGCCGCCGCCCATGCCGGCAATGCATACCGTATCCACTTCACCCGGTTCCAGCACGGAGAGTCCGTCCCCCTGGCGGACGCTGACGCGATCTGCCAGACCGGCTGCCGCCACTTGCCGCCGAGCCGCCTCGACGGGGCCTGCATGAAGATCACCCGCGACGGCGAAGCGAACTTTGCCGCTGCCTGCCAGATAGACGGGAAGGAGCGCGTGATCCGTACCGATGTCCGCAAAACGCGCCCCTTCCGGCACCCATTCGGAAAGCGCGGCCAGACGGCGCGACAGCTTCACGACGGAACCGTTGCCATATTGCCCATTGACCTGATTCATCGAACAACCCATTCCATCCATTGTTTACGGAGCCGGTACAGCACGACTCCCAACAATACAATTTTTCCCACAAAACCGGCTTGCAACCATACGGGATCGATATTCGACAGTGCACCATGCAGTTCCGGCATCATCCAGACGATCAGGCCGATCGTAAACATCACGGCCCCCACCGATTGGAAACGGACATGCAAAAACCAGGAAAGCCAGATGAACAGCAATGCGGCAGGAATCCAGAACAGCTGCGTTTCTGCCCATGTCGGATCGGGAATGCGGACAAGCAGCAGCCGGGCATACAAGGCCACAATCGCCAGCCAGCCAAACCAGTGAATCAGAGCCATCCTGACAATGATGCCGCAGGAAATGCACATGACCGCACAGATGGCCAGCAAGACCGTCGGACCGATGCCGCTGGTCCATCCATGCAGCTCCAGTATGACCACGCCGGCGCCAAACATAAACAGCATGCCGGCTGCCATGGAGAACAGGGCCTTGGCGGGCTGGTTTTCCCGCCAGATGCCGCCCATGGCCACAAATGCCGTCGTCGCTAGCCCCACAACCGCAATTTGCAATGCCAGCGGAAAAGCGCTAAAATGAAAAAAGACAGCACATATGCAGGAAAAAATTCCAAAATAAAGAAACCACTTTTTCCAGGAAGCCTGCCCGATTTTCCGGACTACCGCTTCCACCGTACCTTTGGGCCGGTCTTCCAAATCATCGAGATACAAGTTTTGCAAAAAATAGCAGTAATGCTCCGGCAACAGCTTGCTTCTGCGCCAGGCTTCAATTTCATTGACGATAAATTTGCGTTTTTCTTCATTGGCGTCGGCTGACATCGGCATTCCTCCCGACTGGAACAAGAGAAAAGGCCTTCGAGCCTCAAGGGCGGAAGGCCTCGATATCTCTTATATCGACTTATTCCAGAAAATCTTTCAGCCGTTTGCTCCTGCTCGGGTGACGGAGTTTGCGCAACGCCTTGGCTTCGATCTGCCGGATGCGCTCACGGGTGACGCCAAACACTTTGCCGACTTCTTCAAGCGTCCGCGTCCGGCCATCATCCAGGCCGAAGCGGAGCCGAAGCACGTTTTCTTCCCGTTCGGTCAGCGTGTCCAGCACATCTTCCAGCTGTTCCTTGAGCAATTCGTATGCCGCTGCGTCTGCAGGCGCCAGCGCTTCCTGATCTTCGATGAAATCGCCCAGATGCGAATCGTCTTCTTCGCCGATCGGCGTTTCGAGCGATACGGGCTCTTGCGCGATTTTCATGATTTCCCTGACTTTGTCGACGCTGAGCTCCATCTGCTCGGCGATTTCCTCGGGCGTCGGTTCCCGGCCGAGTTCCTGCAGCAGTTGCCTGGAGACGCGGATCAATTTGTTGATCGTTTCGACCATGTGAACGGGAATACGAATCGTTCTCGCCTGATCGGCAATGGCCCGCGTAATCGCCTGGCGAATCCACCAGGTGGCATAGGTACTGAATTTGAAGCCTTTCATGTGATCGAATTTCTCGACCGCCTTGAGCAGCCCCATGTTGCCTTCCTGAATCAGGTCCAGGAACAGCATGCCGCGGCCGACGTAGCGTTTGGCGATGCTGACCACAAGCCGGAGATTCGCTTCCGCCAGACGCTTTTTGGCTTCTTCCGCTTCAGCGCCGCCGTTTTCGATCTTTTTGGCCAGTTCCACTTCATCGTCCGCCCCAAGGAGCGGCACGCGACCGATTTCCTTCAGGTACATCCGGACCGGATCGTTGATCTTGATTCCCGGAGGCAGCGACAAATCGTCGTCAAAATGAAAATCATCGTGGTCATCCTCTTCTCCATGCGGAACCTGATCGTCATGATCGTTGACAATCTCGATGCCCTGATCGGCCAGTTGCTCAAAAAAATCGTCAATTTGATCAGGGTCCTGCTCGAATGGAGACAGTTTTTCCATGATGTCTTTATACGTCAACGAAGATTTCTTCTTGCCCAGTTCCAGCAGTTGCGCCTTCACCTGTTCAAGCGTTAATTCTGTCTCAATCCCCGTATGTTGATCGTTTGCCATTTCCGACTCCCTCCTCCCTAGAAACCGCCCGGGCGTTGCAACTCCTTGCGTTTTTTTTCCAGGGATTTTTTCTGTTCCAAAATTTGCGCAGCGCGCAACACGTCTCCTTCTCTGGCTGCATGAAGCGACGCTTCCATGCACCGTTCGATTTCCCGGTCCACGGAAACCAAGCTGACCGTGCGAATGCAATCTTCCAGTTCCCGTTCGCCGAACGGGACATCCATCAGGGCTATGGCACTTGCGATTCGCTCCAGACGGTCATCCTGCAAATAAGCGATGAATCGCCCAACATCGGGTTCATTTCCTTCCGCATAATAAGCATATAGGTAAGCGGCAATCGCCGCATGGTTTTCCGCATGGAAGTCGTCTCCCAATCTTTCCTGGACAATGGCCGCCGTATCGGCATCCTGCATCATCCAGCACAACAGTTGGCGCTCGGCAGTCACGTAAGTCGGAGGAATGTTCGGAAGACTGGCGGAAGCTCGCTTGTCATTCCATACATTATTCCACGTTCCGCCAGGAATATCCCCTGTCTTGCCTTTTTTCTCACGCATCCGGATATCATGGGCTTCCTGCTTCAGCGTTTCCAGGGAAACGCCGAATTCCAGCGCCAGATCCTTGAGCAGCAATTCCCGTTCCGTCGGGGAATCCCGGGATGCGACAAGACGCACCGCCTCGCGCAAGTATCGGATTTTCCCATCTTCTTCTGAGAGTATATGGGATTTCCTTAAATATATAAGTTGAAATTTGATGGCCGATACGGCATTGTCAATGCATTCCCTGACAAAGGATTCCGGACCGTGTACGGAAATATATTCGTCCGGGTCCATCTGTCCGGGCAACATGCCGATCCTGACCCGAAAACCGGCCGCCTCCAGCAGCGGGATGCTCTTGTGTGCGGCGGCGCGACCGGCGTCATCGCCATCGTAGCAAACGATCACTTCTTCCGCGAACCGTCTCAGCATGGAGGCATGCTCAGCCGTTAACGCTGTACCCATCGTGGCCACGCCGTTATGTACACCTGCCGACCAAGCCTTGATGCAATCCACGTAACCTTCAAACAACACGACTTGCCGGGATTTCCGGATGCTCGGACGGGCCTGGTGCAACCGGTATAACGTGCGGCTCTTGCTGAAAAGCATCGATTCGGGAGAGTTCAGGTATTTGGGTTGTCCATCCGAAAGCAGCCGACCGGCAAAGGCAACAATCCGGCCTGCGCCATCTTCGATCGGGAACATGATCCGGTCGCGAAACCGATCGGCATATTCGCCGTTTTCCTGCCTGCGCAGCAAACCGCCCCGTTCCATTTCCGCAAGGTCAAATCCTTGCCGCTGCAATGCCTGCACCAGCGTATCCCGCCGCGGGGGCGCATAGCCGATGACAAATGATTCGATCATCTTGTCCGTAAATCCGCGGGTACGCAGGTAATCCATGGCAGCGATGCCTGCATCCGTGTTGCGCAATACATAATGGTAAAGTCTGGCGGAATAGGCGTACGCTTCATAAAGCCGATCACGCGCTTGCTGTTGCGGTGACGGCGAATGCCGCCCAGCCGGTTCCCAATCCGCAGAAATGCCCAGCTCCCCGGCCAGTCTTCTGACCGCTTCGGGGAACGTTTCCCCCTCCATCTCCATGACAAATTTGATCACATTGCCGCCTTTGCCGCAGCCATAGCAATGAAAGATCTGCTTCTCCGGCGTTACGGTAAAAGAAGGGGTTTTCTCCGAATGGAACGGACAGAGTCCCTTGAGGTATTTGCCATGCTTCGACAAATGCACATACTTGCCCACGATTTCGGCAATATCGAGCCGCCGAAGCACCTCATCGATGACATGCTGGGGGATCATGCCGGCATTCATGCAAAGACCACCTTATCTTGACGCACGTAATACAATTCGCTAAAGGATACAATTTTCCTGCATCCTTTGCAAAAGTGAAGTCAAATTTTGCAGAAATCTGCTTCTGTCCGCGTCCGAAAAAGCGTGGGGCCCCTTTGTTCTCGCGCCGCTTCGCCGAAGCTTGGCCGACTGGTGCCGTTGCGCCAGCAGCAGATCGATATCCGTCTCCCGTATCCTGTCGCCGCGGGGCGTCAGCACGGCTGCTCCCCTTGACAATCCGAGCGCAGCCAATCCATAATCTCCAGTAACCAGAATATCGTTGGCCGTCAGCAAATTGGCGATATACATGTCGGTTGATTGACTGCCTGCGTCAACGGTTGCGACCTGGATCCGATCCCCGGGCAGAAGCTCATGCTTGTAACTCGACACCATCAACGCTGTCGCCCCGCACGAGCGAACCGCCTGCGCAATTTCGGCTTTGACCGGACAGGCATCCCCATCCACAACGACACGATACCGGTTCCCCACAACGCATATCACCATCCTGTCCAAATTTAGCCGTACTATTATATACGTCAACAAGCGCCGAAATCCTTCCAATTGAAAGCAGCAATTTTGCATCGCGCATATTTGTCGAATATTTGTCGAAATTTGTTGAATAAATACGATTCTTTTTCAAATATTGACATGTTCATTTATTGTTCAGTATCTTGTGATATATGTAATTTATATGCTAAATGATATGCATGCCGAATGCGATTCCGCTTCGATGCTCCACTTGTTCTGCACCGAACCAGGAGGTGGATCAACCAAATGAAAATCATTTTACTTTCTGGTGGCGCGGGCAAACGGCTCTGGCCGCTTTCCAATGACCTTCTTCCCAAGCAATTTATGAAAGTGCTCGGCAACAAGTTTGGTGAATCCATCTCCATGCTGCAAAAAACGTGGCATGTGCTGGCAGAAAAATTTGGTCCTGAAAACCTGTTTGTCGCCGGAAACCGGCTGCATGAGCTCATGCTGCGCGAACAACTTGGCCCCGATGCGAGCCTGATTTTCGAACCCAGCCAGCGGGACACCTTTCCGGCGATTGCACTGGCCACTTCCTATCTGCATGCCGAAGCAGGCGCAAGTTTGGATGAAACCATTGTTACCTTGCCGGTGGACACTTATACCGATCCGTCCTTTTATGATTGTTTGCACCAGCTGGATGCGATCATCCAGCAGGATGCGGCACCGCTGGCGTTGATCGGCATCAGGCCCCGGTACGCGGCGGAAAAATTCGGATACCTGCTGCCTGCCAAACAGAAGGCGGACTTGCCGTTTGGCCTCGTCCAAAGCTTTGTCGAAAAACCCGACATCACGACGGCCATGAAATTGGTCGGGCAAGGCGCCCTGTGGAATGGCGGCGTGTTTGCTTTCCGGCTGAATTACCTGAAATCGCTCGTGACCCGAATGAATTTCCCATGGTCCTATCCCGAATTGTATGCCCATTATGAATCGATGCCGCGGATCAGCTTCGATTATATGGTCGTCGAACCCGAGAAACAGATGGCCTTTGTCCCCTACGACGGTGAATGGACGGACCTGGGCACCTGGAGCGAAATGGTGCGCATTTTGGGGCACAACACATGTGAAAAAGTAATCAAGGATGAGCATTCCCAAGATACTTACGTCATCAACCAGTTGGGCATTCCGATCATCATTGCCGGGATTTCTCATGCGGTCATCGCGGCCGGACCAGACGGCATCCTGATCAGTGACAAAAACGTCACGCACCAGATCAAACCGCTGGTTGAACGTGTACAACTACAAAATTGAAAGGAAGTAAAATGAACAATTTGCGATCGGGAAGATATTTTGGAAATTTATCCCTTCAAATATTTTCGTTTGTTCTGCTTTTGGTATACGTGTACCTGACTTACTTGGCAGAACCGTTCAATGTATACGGAGCCATCATAGCGATCGCCTTGTTCGCCATTGGCTATTTTCGGCCTGTACACGAATCATTGATTGCTTCTTTGATCGTCTTGTCGGTTTACGGCTTGTGGACCCTCTACCGGTTCTGGTTTGCTTCGCCCGCATTCGAAATCGGCTGGAATGAGCTCATCTGGCTGCTCCTGTTTCCCTATTTTGCGTTGGCGGGCGGCATCAACAATCGCGACGGATCTGCCGTTGCCGATCCGCTGGCATTTCTGTATCCGCATCAACATCATGAATGGGCTTCGTCTGACGCCATGCTTGTGGTGGATGAGCGGTTTTCTTTTTTGAGCAGCACCGCATTCCTGTATCAGTTGGAAGAAGAAGTGCTTCGGGCATTGCGGGAAAAACGGGGATTTCATTTGCTGCTTGTGCAGGTTGTCAACCTGGATAAAGTGAGCCGGTATGTCGGTCGCCAGCACGCGGAAGTATTGCTCAATCTTGTTGCCGAACATTTGCAGCAGCATTGCAGCGGGCCCAAGGCGCAAGTCGGCAATCAGGTGCTGGGCGGCATCATTCCCGGTGACGAACTCCAGATTGCGGAATCCGTCCAGCGCAAAATGGAAGACCAATTTTACGAATTGATGCATACCCGCCCGCGGAGGGAAACGCAAATGAAACTGAAGCTGAGATTCGGCCTTGCCACCTGTCCTTCTGACGGCATTGAAGCGGACGCGCTCCTGGACAAAGCCAAGCACGAATTGCTCTGGGGACGCATGCAATCGAAGGAGGACGAATTCCGGTGAACAAAAAATGGATAGCCATCTTGCTAATCGCCATGTTCGTCTGGTCCTTCTTGCCCGGACATATGGCCTTTGCGGAATCGACAGATTCGCCCGCTTCCGGAGATGCCGACAAACGGGACATCTTTTTTGACGAACGCGTCTTTCGGGGGACCGGAGGCAAACAGGACGCCTATTTTGAAATCGGCAAAGGTTTGAAAATGTTGCCCGGTTCATCGCTCAATCTGTATATTTCCCATTCCGAAACCTTGCTGCCGAAATATTCGACACTGACCATTTTAATTGATGATGTGCCTTTTGCCAGTACGGCGCTGGATGAATCCAACCAGAAAGAAACGTTGTGGAACATCGACATTTCGTCGCTGAACCTGTCGCCCGGCTACCACAAAATTACGTTCTGGGCCCAACTCAAAACGACTTCGCTTATATGTGAAGATCCGCAAAATATTTCATCCTGGCTGATCGTGCACAGAAAAAGCAAGGTGCATCTGCTCCTGGGCCCCGGCGAAGCGCAAGCGGATTTGCGCCTGTATCCCGGTCCGTTCCTGGAACGCGGTTCCACCAGTCCGATGAAAGCGGTGCTTGCCGTACCGGACCATCCGGACGATGGCGAATTGCGGGCCGCCGCACAATTGTCGCAGTTTCTGGCACGCCAGGTGCCGACAGGCAAATTGAACATTCCCGTCTATACGGAATCCGAGTTGACCGAGTCGATCCTGAACGAAAAATCGGTGATATGGGTCGGACAAGCCGGTCGCTGGCACAATTACGGCAAAACCGCAATTGAATCTTTTGTGGCCAGTCATCCCGCCGTTTCGGCCTTCGACGGGTATATCGGCGTTGCGGTTTCCCGGTGGAACGCGCAACTGGCCAGCCTGTTCCTCGACGCTGAGGGAGACCGGCTGATGAACGCGGCCCGGATATTGTCGGTCGAATCGTTGTTCAGTCAATTGCAGGGCGCTTATGCGGAAGTGCCTGAACGATTCAATGCATCGCCGTTCGATGCGTCCGCCGGTATCGGCGAACGCCGCATCGTCACCCTGGAAGAACTGGGGTACAACAATCTCGTAACGGAATATGTGCTGGAGGGGAGTTCGACGATCCAATACGTCATCCCGAATCACTGGGACTTGTCCGAAGGCGCAACTCTCCATCTGGTATACAAGCATTCCCGTTCGATTTTGTACGACAAATCGGTCATGACGGTGAAACTGAACAATGTTCCGGTACAAAGCGTCAAACTGGTGGAAGCGACCAGCAATCGCGGCATTGTCGAAATTCCGCTTGAACCGGCCATCATCGGGACAAGCCGCACGATTTCGATTGAAATCGGCTTCCAGTTTGCCAATCCGGGATGGGACCCGAACGATCCGGCCGCTTCCGCCTATTGTACGGATACGCTGCTCGGCGATTGGGCCGTCGTTGAAAATACGTCGTTTTTGTCGTTTACGCCCCATGAGCGGGAAACATTCAACCTGGATTCGCTGCCGTTCCCGTTTGTGGCCAACAAGGAATGGCAGCCGACGACCGTTGTCCTGAAAGACCGGACTGCGTCGACATTGAGTGCGACGATGACCTGGTTTGGTCTGATGGCCACGGATCTGTACGGAGCGGATATCCAATTTGCGGATGCCGCTGACGCCAATGCCGAAACACTCCGGAACCGCCACATTGTCTATGTCGGATTGTCGGATGGCGTTCCGCATGAACTGAACGGCACCACGCATGCTTTCGTGCAATTTGCCGCAAACCGTATAACATCCCGCTCCGATGTTGTTGAACTGTTGCCGGATCTGCAACGCCAATCGGCCATCATGCAGCTAGTAGCGTCACCGTTTGGCGGCAATCGCTATTTGCTGCATCTGGCCGCCACGGACCGCGATTTGTTGTCTGCATTGGCCGATGTCATCGCGGACCCTGACAAATCCGCCCAAATTGCCGGCCGCATCATTGCCGTTGACAGCCGGCGGGAAGTGTTTGCATTTTTGGAAACGATCGATGCGCGCAAGACCGAACAGCCGACGCTTGCGCCCGAACCGGCCTGGAACAAAAAGATTCCCTACGTCCAATACATCTTTATCGGGGCGTGCGTGTTCCTGCTGGCCGGCATCATCGTGCTGATCATCATTTCCCGCAAACAGCGAAGGACAAGTTGAGCATGTCTTCTTCCGGAAACAATCGGAGAACCGGCCGCAGCCAGCCGGCTGATGGCGCGGCCGCCGATCCCGTCGCCGCGATCCGGGCGCGCATCCGGATGGTGGAAAAAATGAAGCGGCAGGAAGAAGAAGCGTACCGGAAGCTCATGACGCAAAAAGAGCGATTGCGCCTACAATTGCAAACGGAGCTGGAACAAGTTCGCGCGGAGGAACGCCGGTTGCTGGAGGAGTGGAATCCGCAATGAAATCGCAGCGCAAATGGTCGCCGAAGTCCGGCAAACCGCAGACATCGTTACTGGAAGCAGAAAAACAACTTGCCCAAATCAACAGGTCGCTTCGCAAACAACGAGCCGAACAGGCTGCCGAACTGCTGCGCATCGATTGGGAAACGGAGGAACTCAAGCGCCAGCTCGCCGCGGCCCGGACACGCGTCCGCTATTTGCGGCAGGGCATTGGGCGCAAATGGGCTGCGCAGGCGGCAAACCATGCGCAACAGCAAAAAGCACAGGCAGTTCCACAGGCGACGCAGGCGACGCAGGCGGCCGCACCGACCGTTCCGGAACCCCCGCCACAACCGGCGGCGCCGCGCGCCAGACTCGGTGATCAGCTGATACGCGATGGCGTCATCACCGAAGCGCAGCTGAACATGGCGATGGAACGGCAACAGCAATTCGGCGGCCGGCTCGGCGACATTCTGATCGAGCTGGGTTTTGCAACACATGAACAATTGATCCCCTACATCATGAACCAGAAGCAAAAAAGCCGGCTTGGCGACATGCTGATCCAGATGGGCTACCTGACCCCGGCGCAACTGGAAAAGGCGTTGAACTTCCAGCGCAAAAGCGGCGGGATGCTGGGCGACATTCTGCTGAGCCTGCAATTTATCGAACCGGAACAACTGTATCGGGCAATTGCCAACCAAAACAGTATCGGGCGAGTCGGCCAGTACACTTCGTTCGATGACGAAATCAAATTGCCGGAACCCATGGCCCGGGAATATGGCGTCGTCATCATCCACAAATATACGAACCGGTACTTGGCCGCCGTCAGCGATCCGTTGACGGACGAGCGCAAACAAGAGCTGGAAGCGTATCTGAAAATGCCCATTGAGCAAGTGCTCGCCTCCAAAGGCGAGATGGAACTGTTCTGGGCACAGGCTTACGGCAACGAAATGCTGGAGGAAAGCACATCGAAACTGGCGGTGGAGCAACCGCACAATTCTGCCAGCACCACGTTTACCCGTCCGCAATTGGTTTGGTTCGGCATCATTGCCTTCATCATCTTCATCGGGCTGATCGGGGATACCTTCATGACCCTGATTGCCCTGAACGTATTGGTCCAGACTTTTTATTTCTTCATGACGCTGTTCAAGTTTCTCATCATTCTGTACGGTTCGAGCAGCGGCGCCCAATATCGCTTCTCTCCCGAAGAAATCAGCCAGATCGATGAACGGGATTTGCCCGTCTATACGATTTTGGTGCCCATGTACAAGGAGAGCGAGGTTATGCCGCAACTGATCAAAAATCTGGAGCGGCTGGATTATCCGAAAGCAAAACTCGACGTGCGGCTGCTGATCGAGAATGACGATGTGGAAGCGCAGGAATTGCTGAAAAATATGAAACTGCCTTCCTATTACAGCGTGTTGGTCGTGCCCGATTCCCTGCCCAAAACGAAGCCAAAGGCATGCAACTACGGATTGATTCGCGCGCGGGGCGAATACGTCGTCATTTTCGATGCGGAAGACCGCCCCGACCCGGATCAACTCAAAAAAGTATATCTCACGTTCAAGGCCTGTCCCGAAAATACGGCTTGCGTGCAGGCCAAACTGAATTATTTCAACAGTGAACAAAATGTGCTCACGCGCTGGTTCACCCAGGAATACAGCATGTGGTTTGAATTGCTGCTTCCCGGGATCATGCGCCTGGACATTCCGATTCCGCTCGGCGGAACGTCCAATCATTTCAAGACATCGGTGCTGAAGGAACTGAACGCCTGGGACCCGTACAACGTGACAGAAGACGCGGATCTTGGCATCCGGCTGTACAAGGAAGGCTACAAAACGACCATCGTCGACTCCCGCACGTGGGAAGAAGCCAACAGCCGGTTCGGCAACTGGATACGCCAACGTTCGCGCTGGATCAAGGGCTACATGCAAACATGGCTCGTGCACATGCGGCATCCGGTCCGGCTGTGGAAAGACATCGGCACCAAAGGGTTTTTGGGCTTCCAGGTGATGGTGCTGGCCACGCCGGTCATTCCTTTGCTCAATCCGCTGTTCTGGCTCATGGTAATCCTGTGGTTCGGCTGGGAGCTTGATGTCATTGCGCAGCTGTTCCCCGGCCTGATTTACTATTTGGCTTCATTCGAACTATTGCTCGGCAATTTCTTTTTTGTCTACAGCAACATCGCAGGGGTGTACTGGATCATTAGCGACCTGGAGAAAAAACAGGAAAAATGGATTCCGCACCGCCTGGTCAAATATGCACTGATTTCTCCCCTGTATTGGGTCATGATGACTATCGCTTCGTACAAAGCCGCATGGCAATTGATTACCAAGCCTTTTTACTGGGAGAAAACGACGCACGGCCTGGATCAAACACACAACAAACAGGATGCCGCCTCTTCAAACCACCAGCATTCGGCCTGACAATCAGGGAAAGGAGCCGTCATGCGCAACAACAGATCTGCCTGGTTCATCTTTGTCGTTGTTCTCATGGCGGAAGTGGCATTCGGCTACTATGTCGCCCTGCAACTTGGATATGTGGTCGGCGATGCGATCAGCCGCGTCGCCAACTCCTTTTTTGCCTTGTTCAGCCGTGACCCGCATCTGGCGGCGATCGGATTCATCTGGAATCCCCTGCCCAGCCTGCTCAATCTGCCGTTGCTGCTGGTCTGGCCATTTTGGAAACCCATCGCCTCCTACGGCCTCGCAGGGATTACCCAATCTGCCATTTTTGCGGCACTCAGCGCTGTCACGCTGTTTGTCAGCCTGCGCAAATTTGGCTTGCCGGCCTGGGCGCAATGGTTGTTTGTCCTGTTGTTTGCATCCAATCCGTTTATTTTCTGGTATGGCGCCAACGGCATGAGCGAATCGGTATTCGGATGGTTTCTCATGCTCGTCATTGTGCAATGGACCATCTGGCTGTCCAAACTGAACAGCACCCGACCGCTGATCCTGGCCGCCCTGGGGTTGGCCATGGCATTTCTGGTCCGGTATGAAGCAGTCGCTTTCTCCGCGGGCGTCGGTGTCGCTACCTTGCTCTACCTGCTGGCGATGCGCACGAAGTATCCCAAAATCGAAAGCACATTGCTCGTGTTGTTTCTGCCGGTCGGATTTGCGGTCCTCGTCTGGGTCGGGTTGAACTTCACGATCATGGATGACCCGCTCTATTTTTTGCGTTCGACCTATTCCAACATGGAACAGGTCAACAACGCCGCGAGCATTGGCGCTTCAGCCGTCATGCACAAATGGTGGCCAACGCTGTTTTTTGTATGGGAGCGCTCTGCCGTATTCATGATTCCGCTTGGCGTCATTTTGCTTTTCCGCATCCTGCGCCGGGAATTGCTGCGGTTTGATACGCTTGGCCTGCTGGCGATGGCCCTGTCGATTCCGGCCATGCAGGTCGTCATGGTCTATCAGGGAAGTTCCTTCGGATGGCTGCGTTTTTTTTGCTATCCGTATCTTGTTGCGGTGGCCTGGCTTCCCTATGAATGGTCGCGCATGAAAGGAACGCGGATCGTCAAATGGTTCACGCCGGTGATGGCGATCGCCCTCGTAGCCGTTTCCTGGCAGCTCATCAGCGTCATGAACAATCCCCGGCTCGCGCCGGACGAATACAATGCGCTGCATTACAACATCAGTGATATCCTGGCCGCCTCCGAACTGGCCAGGGATGTCGCTCAAAGGCTCGATGCGGACGTCCTGTCCCGGGAGGATGCGCCCACCATCCTGACCGATTCGTTCAATGCCTATGAAATCATGGTCAACAGCAACTATCCGGGGCAGTTCATCAACTCGACGGACCGGGATTTCGAAGTCATTCTGCAAGATCCGCCCCATTACGGCGTGTCCTATATTTTGGTTCCTTCTCCTGAAGATTTCGGCTCCTTCAATGCCGTCAACCGGGCCTATCCCGAACTGTACAACCGGGGTGCCGATTGGGCCGTACTGGAACGCGTCTATCCGGGGGACTGGAAGTTGTTCCGTGTGCTGCCCAAATCGTCCGGACGCAATGCAAGCACAATGCCATCCACCTGAAAGGAGTGATTTCGCTTGAAGCCACAGACAGTGATCCCATCGATGGAACAACAGCACTCCGCCTTATGGCTCAGTTTGATCAAGGCGTTGCGTCCCAAACAATGGACCAAAAATTTCCTCGTGTTTGCTTCGGCCATGTTTGCGGGTACGCTGCTCCAGGCTTCGACATTCGTTCAGGCGCTTGTCGCATTTGCCGCCTTTTCACTCATGTCCAGCGCCATTTATGTGCTGAATGACCTGCGAGACCGGGAGCAGGACCGTCTTCATCCGGACAAGCGCCTGAGGCCGATTGCCTCCGGTGCCGTTACCGCCCCGCAAGCCATCATGCTTGGCGTAATTGCTTTTGCAGGTGCACTCGCATTGGGCGCCACTGTCAACAAAATGCTGCTGGTCATTCTCTTGGTCTATTTTGTGTCCAATCTGCTGTACAGTTTCTATCTGAAACACGTCGTGATTCTGGATGTCATGCTGATTGCCTGGGGATTTGTATTGCGCGCGGTCGCTGGCGCCGTCGCCGTCGACGGGAAGCTGACAAGCTGGTTTCTGCTCTGTACGATGGCCCTGTCCCTGTTTTTGGCGCTCGGCAAGCGGCGGCACGAATTCCGATTGTTCGAACATGATCCGGGCGGCCGCCGAAAAGTGCTGGACGACTACTCGACCAAACTGCTGGACCAGCTGATGGTCATGGCGACCAGCCTCGTCATCATGTTCTATTCGATGTACGCGGCGACGGAAGACGGGAGAATGATGTTTACGGTGCCGTTTGTCCTCTACGGCATTTTCCGTTATTATTATCTGATCCATATGAGAAACAGCGGCGGCAAGCCTGAAGATGTCCTGCTCAGCGATCGCCATATCCAGCTGACCGTGCTGCTGTTCGCCGTGGCAGTCATCATGATCAAGCAGCTATAGACGACAAAAAACAAGCGATTGTCCTGCCGCCCAAGCGGCTACAGGGACAATCGCTTGAATATGTTTTCCGGAATCAGGCGAATGACGAGCATGATCCAGCGCCAGAAAAAAGGCGTATAAACCACATGCTTCCGTTTGCGGATCGCCTTCACGATGTCGCCCGCCACCTTGTCGGGTTTGGCCACCAGAAACATGCCTTCCTTCCCGTACGTCATCTTCGTGTCCACAAATCCCGGTTTGACCGTAATGACTGCAACCTCCGCACGCGCCAGACGATTGCGCAAACCTTGCAAAAACAGCGACAATGCGCCTTTGGCCGCACCGTAAATATAATTGCTTTGCCGTCCACGATCGCCTGCAACCGATGAAATGGCACAGATGAAGCCCTGGCGTTTCGTTTCCAGATAATCAGCCGCCAGATGCAGGATGGACACACATGACGAAAAATTGACATCAATCATTTCCCGCGCGATACCAAAATCCGCTTCGGCCTTTTTCTGGTCGGCCATATAGCCGTAACATAAAATGACGCCGTCCAGACCGTCCAACTGCCGCACCGCTTCTGCAAAAAAGGCGGCATGCGATGCCACATCTGTGGCCTCGAACGGAAGGCTTACATGCTGCCCGCCGTATCGGACCTTCAGATCGGCCGCCAGACGCTCTACCTCCTGCACCGACCTGCCCGCCAGCACCAACCGGGAGCCTTCCTTTGCCAGCCGGTGCGCGACCGCCCTGGCAATGTCCGATGTGGCTCCGATGATCAGCACATTTTTCATTTCAACCCTCCACAAGGTTCAATCTTCTGGCCATAGAAGAAGAAAATCGCTGCTCGGGATCCCACTTGCGAATGATTTGCCTGAATTGTTTCGCCCTTGGGTACATCGTTTCAAAATGTGCCGGTGTCAGCGTCGCATCCTTGGCCAGATAGACCCGGCCCCGATGCCGGATCACCAGCTCGTCCAATTCGGATACAAAAGCAAGCAAGGTGTCATCAAAGGGAATATCGAGTGCAAGCGTGAAGCCTTTTTGCGGAAACGACAGCAGTCCTTCTCCTTCCTCTCCCGAGCTTTTCAGCACGGCCAAAAAAGAAGAACGGTTCGCATCGCTCAATTTTTCCAGCATTTCCGTCAGTCCCGCCTGGCAGGTTTCCGGTGGAAAAACGGCCTGATATTGCAGAAAACCGCGTTTGCCGTACATTCTGTTCCATTGGCCGATCGAATCCAGCGGATAAAAGAAGCTATCGTAACCGACAATTTTCCGTGCGTCCCTGGGATGGATGTAATAATAGAGCTGATTAAACACCTTGATCGTGAACGGATTCAGTACAAATGACGGAAAATCGAACGGAATGGCCGCCTTCGTGCCATGCCGGACGGCCAGCGGCTGGCGGATTCGTCGCACCTGTTCGGCTGTCGCATGGTTGCCGCGCATCAATACGCACCGTCCCAGGGCGCTTCCCTTGGCCAGACAGTCGATCCAGGCGACCGAATATTGGTATGCCCCGTCGGATTCGCGAAACAGCCGCAAAGCTTCGTCCAGATTGGCAGCCCGCTGATAATGGACATCAAAATAGGCAGTTTCGATCCGGATCATCCGGAAGCGGACCGTCAGCATGATGCCGGTCAGCCCCAATCCGCCGACGGTTGCCCAAAACAGATCCGGATGGTTCGTCCGCGAACAGGTCACGACTTCCCCGGAAGCAACCAATAGCGTAATCGACTCGACGTATCGGGAAAACGTGCCGTTGACATGATGGTTTTTGCCGTGAACATCGTTGGCGATGGCACCCCCCACCGTCACGAATTTCGTCCCGGGTGTCACGGGCAGAAAATAGCCGCGCGGCAGCATCACGTTCAAAATTTCCTCGAACGTGACCCCCGCTTCGCATTCCAGCATACCGGTCGTCTCATCGAACCGCAGCATATGATTCCATGCCGTCATCACCATCATACCGCCATTTTCGTTCAATGCGGTATCTCCATAGCTGCGGCCAAGACCATAAGCAATCCAGTTGTTGACGTGCCGGTTGGCAAGCAGATGCCGAATGTCCCGCAAATCGTGGGGACGGGCCACAAAGCCCTGTTGTACGGGATACCTGCCCCAACCGCTCATGTTCCGCATTGGCAATTTCATGGGGATGATCTCCTCGTCATATCTACTGGAAATTCGAATTTATTTCTGGAACAGTTCCATGATCAAACTGGCCGTTTCCTCCACTGCCTTGTTCGAGACATTGATGACGACGCAACCGATTTTGTCCATGATCTCCCTGGCGTACTGCAATTCCCGCTCGATGCGTTCCGGCGTCGCGTAGGATGCGGTATCGGGCAATCCAAGCGCCTTCAGCCGCTCCTTGCGGATGGCGTTCAGTGCATCCGTGTTGATCGTCAAACCGATCACTTTCGATGGCGGTACCATAAACAGCTCCTTTGGGGGAGCCAGTTCCGGCACCAGCGGCACATTGGCGACCTTGAACATTTTGTGGGCCAGCACCATCGACAGGGGTGTCTTGGATGTGCGCGATACACCGATCAGCACGATGTCCGCCTTCTGGATGCCGGTCAAATCCCGCGCATCATCGTAACGGACGGCAAACTCCACTGCCTCCACCTTGCGAAAATAATCGGCGTCCAGCTTATGGTTCAGGCCGGGTTGATGGCGGGATTTCTGCCCGAGCCGCGCTTCCAGCCGTTCGATCAGCGTACCGAGCAAATCGATGGCCGTCACCTTGCGAAGCGCGGACTGTTCAACCATATAATCCCTCAATTCCGGAATTACTAGCGTATAAAGCACGATACCTTCATCTTGCGAAGCTGCATCCAGCACGGCATCAATGTTTGCCGTCGTCTGGATGAATGCGGCCCGGCGGATTTGGACCGACAAGGGATAAAATTGGGCCGCTGCCGCACGCACCGCCAATTCGCCAGTATCTCCAGCCGAATCCGACACTACATACACCATCGCGCTTTTGTCCGCCATCCGTCCTCCGCCTCCTGTTACTCACCAGCGTCAACCGACAAGCTTGGAGAAGTCCGCAAACGATTTGATGTCATCGGCAATCCGGCCCAGAAGCGCCAGCCGGTTCTCCCGCACCGACAAATCGTCGGCCATGACCATTACCGCATCGAAAAAGGCCGCGATCGGCAGACTGAGCGAAGCCAGCGTCTCCAGCGCATCCGGCAACCGGGCTGCCTGGAATGCTTCGGTGTATGCGTCATGCACGCCTTGCCACGCCTCCAGCAGCGCCGTTTCCGCCGGTTCGGCGAACAGCGCCGGATCTACGTTGCGCAAATCCGACTTGGCCGCCAGATTGCAGACCCGATTAAAGGCTTCGACGGCCGGACGGAATCGTTCTTTCGCGTCGTTGTCGCCTACCTTCTGCTGCAAAGCATGCGCACGAAGCACGGTGCGCCGCACGTCGGAAGCGCCGGCTTCCAGCACCGCATCCGCCACGTCGTAGCGAATGCCCTGCTCGGCCAGCACGTTTTTGACGCGCAGGGTGAAAAACGATGCCAGATCGGCGACAATGGCGTCTTTTTCCCGCTTGAGCCCGCGCGCCGCATGCACGTCCAAGGCGATGCCGAACAATTCGTTCAGCGGCAATTCCAGCTGGTGGGCGAGCACGGTGGATACGATGCCCGCCGCTTGGCGACGCAAGGCGTAAGGGTCTTGCGAACCGGTCGGCACGATGCCGATCGAGAAGCATCCGACAATCGTATCGATTTTGTCAGCGATGCCGACGATGGCGCCGACGAGCGAAGCAGGCGGCTCATCCCCCGCGTTCCGCGGAGAATAATGCTCATTGATGGCACGGGCCACCGTTTCCCGTTCGCCGGCCAGCCGGGCATAATCTTCGCCCATGATGCCCTGCAGTTCCGGGAATTCGTAAACCATCTGGCTCACGAGGTCGAATTTGCATATATCGGCGGTGCGGCTGACATCCGATCGTACCGTTTCATCCGTCGTCAGACGGCTGGCCAGCCGGTCTGCGATCGAACGGATTCGCCGCACTTTGTCGCCTACCGAACCGAGTTCTTCGTGGTAAACGATCGACTCCAGTTTGGCGAGCATGTCGGGGATGGTCCGCCGCTGGTCTTCCTCATAGAAAAATTTCGCGTCGGACAGTCTGGCCCGCAACACTTTTTCGTTGCCCTTGGCCACGACATCGATCGATTGGCTGTCTCCGTTGCGTACGGAGACAAAATAGGGCTGCAACTTGCCCGATTCGTCCATGACCGGGAAATACCGCTGATGCTCCCGCATGGAAGTGATCAGCACTTCTTGCGGAATGCCGAGAAATGCCGGATCAAACGTGCCGCTGAACACTGTCGGCGTCTCGACCAGGAACAGCACTTCTTCCAACAGATCGTCCTTGACGTCGATTTTCCAGCCGCGTTCGGCCGCCAGCTTGTCGATGCCTGCGCGAATCGCCGCCTCACGCTCCTTCACGTCGGCGATGACATGCTGCTCCCGCAGGCGATCCACATATTCCGCCGCATGGCGAAGTTCCGTTTCCCGACCCAAAAACCGGTGTCCGCGCGTCAAACGTCCCGATGCGACGCCGGCAATTTCAAACGGCACAACGTCTTCGCCATACAATGCGACCAGCCAGCGAATCGGCCGCACGTACCGGAGTTCGTAAGCGCCCCAGCGCATATTTTTGGGGAACGTCAGCGATGTCACCAGGGCAGGCAACGCGTCCGGCAGCAGGGATGCCGTCTCGGCACCAACGCTGCTTTTTTGGGCATAGACGTAGGATACGCCACCCACATCCTTGAAAATCAGCGAATCGGGATCGACTCCGTTGGAACGGGCAAATCCGAGTGCCGCCTTGCTCCAGCCGCCCGATTCATCCAGAGCGATTTTTTGGGCGGGCCCTTTGACTTCTTCATGCATGTCCTGCTGGCGTTCGGCCAAACCTTCGATGAGCACGGCCAATCTGCGGGGCGTTGCAAAGGCATGCACGGCGCCGTATTCGAGCCTGCTTTCCTCCAGCCATTTGACGGTTTTGTCTTTCAGCTGGTCCATCGCTCCGCGCACAAAGCGCGCGGGCACTTCTTCCAGCCCGATTTCCAGCAGCAGATCTTTTTTAGACATGGGAAGCCGCTCCTTTCTTCAACAGCGGAAATCCGAGCCGTTCCCGCTCCTGCAAATAAGTCGCCGCCACCTGGCGCGCCAGATTCCGGACACGCGCAATGTAGCCCGTCCGTTCGGTTACGCTGATGGCGCCGCGCGCATCCAGCAAATTGAACGTGTGAGAACATTTCAAAACATAATCGTAGGCCGGGAAAACGAGATTTTCCGCCATGGCCCGGTTGGCTTCCGCCTCATAGGTGGAAAACAGCTGGAAGAGCATCGCGGCATCCGACACTTCAAACGTATATTTGGAATGTTCGTATTCCGGCTGCTTGAATACATCGCCGTAGGTAACGCCGTCCACCCATTCCAGCTCATAGTTGTTTTCCTTCTCCTGAATGTAGGATGCCAGACGTTCCATGCCATACGTTATTTCTACGGCAACAGGATGGCAATCGATGCCGCCGACCTGCTGAAAATAGGTAAACTGGGTAATTTCCATGCCGTCCAGCCATACTTCCCAACCAAGTCCCCATGCGCCCAGCGTCGGCGACTCCCAGTTGTCCTCGACAAACCGGATATCGTGATTGCGCGGATCGATGCCCAGGCGTTTCAGGCTTTCCAGATAAATTTCCTGGATGTTGTCCGGAGACGGCTTCATGATGACCTGAAACTGGTGGTGCTGGTAATGGCGATTCGGATTTTCCCCGTAACGGCCGTCTGCGGGACGGCGCGACGGTTCCACATAGGCGACGTTCCAGGGTTCGGGTCCGATCGTCCGCAAAAACGTCATCGGATTCATCGTTCCCGCACCTTTTTCCACATCATAGGGCTGCACGACAATGCAATTTTGTTCCGCCCAAAATTGCTGAAGCGTCAGCATCATTTGCTGAAAATTCATCGAATTTCTCTCCTTGTGCCCATAATAAAAAACCCGCCCCTACGCCTGCCTGATACAGACGTAGGGACGGGACGAGATCCCGCGGTTCCACCCTACTTGGTCCCGGTCCGCCCGGCGCGAACGCGTGACCCGCTTTTTTGCTTCTGCAATTCTTCTCTCCGGAGCGCCCTTCGCACAGTCCGTCCGACCGGGCTCGCACCTTCCCCGGTTCGCTTGGCCGCCGACGGTAACCGGCTACTTTCTCCTTCATCGAGCGGTAAATCCTGAAGATATTCTATCGAACCGACTCCGGATTGTCAAACGGAACGTCCGGTTCTGATGCGGGTTTGGCGCGTTCCCGGCGCTCCCGGATGGCGTCATCGTGCCGCTCTGCGAGCAGTTGTCCGTGCTTCTCCAATTGATCGAGGAACGACCGGGATTTCAGGTGGACACCCAAATGCATGTCCAGCCAGCGCCGCAATACTTCGCGCAATTGCCGTCTGGTCTCTGCCCTGACAGAAATCCCGCCCAACCGGGCCAGATCCATATCCGCAAACAGACGCAGCAGCTTCCAGACCCGTTCATCCAGCGGAATGGCGACAGGATCGCGATGGCGGCATTGCGGGCACAATGCGCCGCCGGACGCGGCAGAAAACTGCATCGGCCCTTCCAAGCGGCCGCAATTCGCACATGCGTCCAGCACCGGCCGATAACCTGCCACGATGGCAATTTTCAGTTCGAAGATCCGCAGGATCACTTCAGGGTCTTTGCCTTCGGCCAGTCCGGACAGACACGCTTTCAGCTGCCGGAACAATGCCCCGCCCGCATCCTCATCACCGGCGGCACGGTCGGTCAATTCGACCGCATAGGCAGCGTAAGCCGCCGTCTCCAGACCTTCCCGCAACTGCCGGAACGGCTCGATCACTTCGCCGCTGATCAGCGTACCCAGCGAACCGGATTTGTAAAAAGCATAATCGCCGTATGTAAACAATTGCGCAAGGGCGCCATACCTGCTTTTCGGTTTGCGCGCCCCGCGGATGACAATCCCCTGCTTGCCGTGTGTTTCGGTCAGCAGCGTCACGATTTTGTTGCCTTCCCCGTAATCCGTACTGCGTATGACAATGCCCAACACCCGGTAGCGCATTGACTCTCTCCCCCGCGCACGCTATCCCGCCGTCCGCGCGTATCGTCGCCGCCGTTTTCTCCGGTACAGCGCAGTTGATCTGCTTGCTTCAGGAGTTGACGGATTCGGCTCCCTCCGCACCGGACATGGTTTCCTCTGCGCCCTGCGGCGCTTTTTCCGGCAGTTTCGGCTCGTCCAGTGCGCGCATTTCTTTATAAAGCAAATAGGCCTCAATATTGCCGGTTTCCCTGAAGATATGCCAAGTAAAGTCCCGCACAGTGTCTCATCCTCCCCGGGCGGAAATAAACTTGCGTCTACCCGGTTAGGATTTCCCCTTCAGGCCCGCATATCCTGACAACTTTTAGCCAGCTTTGCGGTTTACTCTTCGCGAAATCCGAGCGATTTCAGTACCGCCTCGCGGTTTCGCCAGTCTTTTTTGACCTTGACCCACAGTTCCAGAAAAATTTTCGAACCGAGCAACCGTTCCATGTCCTCGCGCGCCAGCTTGCCGATTTCGCGCAACATCGCCCCCTGCTTGCCGATGATGATGCCTTTCTGCGAATCCCGTTCCACATATATGACGGCTCCGATCTGGACGACACCGTTTTCCTCCGTCCGCATCCTTTCGATTTCCACGGCGACCGAATGCGGCACTTCTTCGCGCGTCAGCATCAAAATTTTTTCGCGGATCAGTTCGGCACAAACAAACTGTTCGGGATGGTCGGTCACCTGGTCGGCGGGATAATACATCGGACCTTCCGACAAATATTTGGCAATCGTCTGGAGCAAGGCATTGACATTGTTGCCCAGCAGTGCCGACACCGGCACGATTTCCGCGAAATCGTGCAGTTTCCGGTACGTCTCGATGATGGGCAGCAGCGCTTCGGGATGTACTTTGTCAATTTTGTTCATCACCAGAATGACCGGCGTGTCCACCTGTTTCAAACGTTCAATGATATATCGATCGCCCCCGCCCAGCGTTTCCGTCACATCGATCAGGAACAGCACCGCATCCACTTCTGACAGGGCGCTCGTTGCCGCCTTGACCATATAGTCGCCCAGTTTGGAAAACGGTTTGTGGATGCCGGGCGTATCGAGAAATACGATCTGCATTTCGTCGTTCGTATAAACGCCGTGGATTTTGTTGCGGGTCGTCTGCGGCTTGTCCGACATGATCGCGATTTTTTGGCCGATCGCCTGATTCATCAGGGTCGATTTGCCCACGTTCGGCCGCCCGACGATCGCGACGAAACCGGATTTGAAGCTTTTTTTCATCGTGATTGCTCCTTGTCAGTGTTCCAGATCCCGTTTGGAAAACGCACCTGGCAAAAGTGCCGCGACGGTCGTCATTTCGATGTCGCCCCGCAGGTTGCCCAGCACGACCGGCATGTCCGGCGCGCACAATTCGGCCATCACCTGGCGGCATACGCCGCATGGTGAGATGGGTTGCTCCGTGTCTCCGATGACGGCCGCAACCACGAACTCGCCAGCCTGGCACCCGTCGGCAATCGCGCGAAAAAGCGCTGTCCGCTCTGCGCAATTGGTCGGGCCGTATGCAGCGTTTTCCACATTGCATCCCGCATGCAGGCGTCCTTTCGCATCCATGAACACCGCTCCGACGGCAAAACGGGAATATGGCGCGTATGCATGGGCCCTGACCGCCTTCGCCGCTTCCAGCAACCGCCTTGCATTCCAATCGGGCTTCTGCTGTATGCCTTGTTCCGGCATCGTCAGTTTTCCCCTTTCACAGTCGAATCAAATAGTGCGGCCCAAATCAATGGGCCAAACACCGCTATGGCGACAGCAACGGCAAACAGAGCGGCGATCAGCACGGCGCCTGCTGCCGCATCCTTGGCCGCTTTGGCCAGCGGGTGTTTCTCCTGCGTAACCAGATCCACCGTCCGCTCGATGGCGGTATTAAGCAATTCCGTGGCAAAAACGGCAGCGATCGCCGCAGCCAGCCACAGCCAGCCTGTCCGCCCGACTTTCAGGCAGATTCCGGCAACGATGACGACCAGCGCGGCAACCGCGTGAAAGCGCATATGTTTTTCCCGCCGTACAGTCCCCACAATCCCGGCGACTGCATGGCCGAATGAAGCCAGAAACGGAAAGCGGCGGCCATTCACCGGGCCAGTCCCGCCTTTGCGAGCGTCTCCTCTTGTCTGGCCAGCATCTCCCGTTCATTGGCTTCATTATCATGATCATATCCAAGCAAATGCAGGAAGCCGTGCACAAACAAAAATCCGAGCTCCCGTTCGATGCTGTGACCGTATTCATCCGCCTGCGCCATGGCGCGTGGAACCGATATGACGATATCGCCCAGCAGTTCGGCCATCGGATTTCCGGCATCAGGCTCGTCCAGCCACTCATCGCTTTCGCCTTCTTGCACTTCATATCCGTCGGCATCAGTCAAAACCGACGGTTCGTCATCCGCCGGTTCCAGCATCGGAAAGCTGAGCACGTCCGTCGGCTTGTCCAGCCCGCGATACTGACGGTTCAATTCCCGGATGCCTTCATCGTCCGTCAGCGTCAGGGAAACGATGCCCGTTTCTATGCCTTCCGCTTCTCCGGCGATTTGCAGCAATTGCTCCAGCAAGGCGATCCAGCGTTCAATCGGTTGACCGCTTGCGTCTTCCCGCTCATCGGTCCATTCCAGGCTTAACGTCATGAGGATTGCTCCTTCGGTTTGAGTTGTTGCTCGTCCGGGTATTCAATGCGCGAATGGAAGGTGCCGATGACCGTTTCCTTCAGCGACACCGCGATCTTGTCCAATTCCCGCAATGTCAGGTCGCATTCATTGAATTGGTTGTCGTCCAGCCGATCCTTGATGATTTTGCGGATGATTTCCTCGATCTGCTCCACAGTCGGGTGGTTCAATGAGCGCACGGCCGCTTCCACACAGTCGGATATGCCGACGATGGCCGCTTCCTTGGATTGCGCTTTCGGCCCCGGATAACGGAAATCATCTTCGGTGTAGGGACATTCCACGCCCTCTTCCTGGGCCTGTTTGCGTGCCTTGTAATAGAAATATTTCAAAAATGTTGTACCATGATGCTGTTCAGCAATGTCGCGGATTTGTTTGGGCAGTTTGTACGCCTTCAGCATTTCCGCCCCGTCGCGGGCATGCGCCACGATGATCGAAGCGCTCACCGTCGGATCCAGTTTGTCATGGGGATTTTCCCTGCCGTTCTGGTTCTCAATGAAATATAAAGGCCGCCTCGTCTTGCCAATATCGTGATAAAATGCGCCGACCCGGCACAGCAATCCATTGGCACCCACCGCCTCTGCTGCCGCTTCTGCCAGATTGCCCACCATCACGCTATGGTGATACGTCCCCGGCGTTTCCGTCAGCAGTTTGCGCAGCAGCGGATGATTCGGGTTGGACAGTTCCACCAGTTTCAGATCCGACAAAATGCCGAACGTCAATTCGAAGAACGGCATCAAACCGATTACCAGCACGGCGGTCAGCAGCCCGCTGGCCAGCATGAAGCCCAGCGACTGCAACAATTGGATGCGGTCTTGCTGCTCCGCGATCATGCCCAGAGCCAACACGGCCACCGCCCCGAAAAGGCTGACCATGATGCCCGCCTTCAATATGGACGAGCGCTGGCTGGCGCGGTGGATCGACAGTACGGCCGTAAAGGACACCACCGCGGCGACAAAGCCGTAATGGAAATCAAACAGGCTTTCCTGCCGCACGTTCAGAATGACGCTGGCCAGCAGCGAAAACAGAAATGCACTCACGAACCCCAGGTGCAAATCCAGCAGCAATGTCACCAGCATGGCTCCCAGCGCCACGGGCGCCAGATAACCAATGTACGGCCACTGATCGTTATAGGTCAGGGCAACAAGATGCATGAGCAGCAGATTCAGGCTGAAAATGAGCAGCAGCATCAGCCATTGCACATTGGAGCGGCGCTGTCCGCCGCCATTGGATGCGGTCAATGCGCCGTAGCCGTGCAGCGCCAGCGTAAACAGCACCGCAAGCAGCAATACACCCAGTTGCGGCCAATAGGTTTTGCGCTCTTTCAGCAACTCCATTTCCACAAGCAGATCATAAATGTCCTGGTTGATCAGTTGTCCGGCCCTGACGACAATTTCACCCTGCTTGATAACGACAGCGGGTGTCGATTGCTTCGCTTCGAGCTTGGCTTCTTCCGTTGCCTGCTTGTCGTAGAAACGGTTCGGCAAAATGACCAGGCGCGCCAGTTCCTGCACGATCTCGCGATCGGTTTTGAGCGACAGGGAACTGGCGTTGACCAGTTCGGCCACCTTGGTGCGCGCCGTCTCGGCTTCTGACAGCGATTCCCGCATCAGTTTGCGCACAACGTCCCGTCCGACCGTCTTCATTTCCGCAATCCGTTCCGATGTCAATTGCGGCAATTTGTAATAGGTTTCTTCCGGCAGCCGGTACAACTGTTCCAACGCAACCTTGTGCATCTCTTCCAACAGGGAGTCGGAGTACGTTCCGGTATTCGCGTTGGCCGCAATAAAACCGGTGAGATAGCGATCCACCATATCCGGAATTTCACGCCGGAAAATGTCTACTTTCTGGTCGTTTGTCAGTTGGTCATCCTGATTCAGGGAATCGATGCGGTTGAAGATTTGCTCCAGCAGCGTTTCATTGCGCATGGCCACGATCGAATAAACCGGTTCGACCTTGTCCGCGGCTTTTTCACGGGCTTCGAGCGTCGCTTTTTCGTCCGTATAGTCGTGTGGAGCCTTGATATCTTTTTCGCTGCGCGAACCCAGCGTAATATTATAGGTTTCCGGGACAAAACGGGGAGCCAGACTAATATAGAACAAAATCACAAACATGAGCAGCAGCACGATGCGCAACCATACGTTTTGCTTCCAACCCCCACGCGGGATTTGCAAACGAAGATCAGACGGTCCGCCTCGTCTCCGATTCATCCAGGCTGATTCCTCCTTATGGCTGTTGTTCCTGGTCGCGGTTGTAAGCCATGATGATTTTTTGGACAAGCGCGTGGCGCACAACATCCTGTTCGGAGAAATAGACGATGCCGATCTCATCAATGTCGCACAAAATTCGCTGCGCTTCGATCAACCCCGACTTTTTCCCTTTGGGCAGGTCGATTTGCGTCACATCCCCCGTGATGACCATGCGGGAACCGAAACCGAGCCGGGTCAAAAACATTTTCATCTGTTCCGGCGATGTATTTTGCGATTCGTCGAGAATGACAAAAGAATCGTCCAGCGTCCTGCCGCGCATGTAGGCAAGCGGCGCGATCTCGATCAAACCCCTTTCCATCGCCTTGGCGACGCCTTCCGGTCCCAGCACATCGTTCAACGCATCATAGAGGGGCCGCAAATACGGATCTACCTTTTCCTGCAGGTCGCCGGGCAAAAAACCGAGGCTTTCTCCGGCTTCCACCGCCGGCCGGGTCAGCAAAATCCGCTTGACTTTCCCTTCCTTGAGCGCGGCGACCGCACTGACGACCGCCAGATACGTCTTGCCCGTACCGGCCGGTCCGATGCCGAATACGATGTCTTTTTTGCGGATCGTCGTGACGTAATGGCGCTGACCAAGCGTTTTGGGGACGATCGGCTTGCCGCGATAAGTCGTCGTTATCTCGCCCTTGAACAGCGACAGCAACTGGTCCGCCTTCATGCTGCGGGACAGCTCGAACGCATAGCGTACATCCCGTTCCGTCAGTTGTAAGCCACCGCGAATCAATTGAAGCAACGTCTCGAACAGTTGTTCCAATGATTGCACTTCCCGTTGCGGGCCCTCGATGACGATTTCAGCATCACGCGTATGGATGGCCGATTGCGTCTCCTGCTCGATGAGCCGCAGAAACTTGTCCTGCGGACCAAAAAGCGCCAGTCCTTCGGCCATATTTTGCAGTGCAATCGTGGCGGTTCCTTTCATTTCCGTCAAAAAGCCTCATACCCCCTGCACTCAAGACGAATACACGATCGGCTTTTCGATGGCGATCGATTGTTCCACCTCGAAAAGTACGGTCATCACCACTTTACCATGCTCGTTTTGTTCATGCAAAATGTTTTCCGATGTGATGCGGGCATCGGGCCCGCTGCGGGCGAGCAATTGCCTGCGGGCTTCGCGCAATCCGGCCTCCTTGGCTTCCTCAGGAGTCAGCTGACTGCGGATTGTCTGCACTTCCATGACCTTTTCTTTCATGATGCCAAACGGCAACTGCCACTTAAACACGCGCCAAGGGTAGATGGTCGTGCCAATCCGTGACTCCGGGTAGGATGCTGTCCGGTATCCGGATATTTGCAGGGCGCGGTTGCCGATGATCCAGTACATCCGCTCATGGGAAGCACCGGTCAGCGTCTTCTGTTCCCGTTCGAGCGGGGAAACGATTTTGATTTCGTGCCATACCAATCCCATTACCGTCCCTCTGGACGCAACCGCCTTCTTGTTATTTTCGTCCCCGAGCCAGCCCGTCACGAGCACCTGCCCCTTTTTGACACGATCATGCCGTTCGACCAGCGGCCGTCCGTTTTCCGCCGTAACCTTCGTAATGACCGCATCGGTTTTGGCCACGAGATCGCGCGGGCCTTCATATTCGGTTTTGCGGTCCGGTTTGGTCGCATCCACCACGGTGATGACATAACTTGTCCCTTTGCGGCTCACGCCAACCCAGGCCGCATCCGGAAGCCTGCTGGCCAATTTGCTGGCCAGCGTCTTCGGGTCTGCCAGTCTGGGCGACCATTGCAGCAGATGCAATCCTTCTTCCCGGGCAGCCTGGCGGATTGCCTGCTCGGGAATCACGGATTCCCCTTCGACCCGAATTTCCCAGACAAAATGGGACAACACGTACAACAATACAATGAATCCCAGCATGCCGGCTGCAAAAGTCTTGCGTCTGGCCAGGCGGGCCATCTGGAACGGCAATCCCCGCTTGCGCAAAATCCTCGTACGGCATTTGCGGCGGCGCAACATCGGCAGCATGCGAAAAAAATCCGGTACGCTCACGCAAAAAGTCAGTTCTCCGTTCGGATGATGAGCGATGTTCCAAAGGGCGATGCGTTCCGCAACCGCATCATTCAGCAGCGTTTCGGCATCCCCTTTGACCAGCTTGACCCACAAATGGCCGCGCAGCGCAGCAATCCAGTTCCCCTTCATCGATAGACCCTCCAGTCATTCCAGTCATCCGGCAGTGTGTCTTTCGTCCGGTTTTGTTTGACGCTTTGCCCTGCAGCTACGGCAACCGGGTTTGTCCCGTTTGTCCCTTTGCCCTGCAGCAACGGCATTTGGCAGCTTGTCCGCCTGCATCCGATGCTGCACGATGCCGGAAACGATGCCGTGCTTCATGGCATTTACGCCATGTTGGCCAAGCAAAGGCATCGCATCATCGATCTTTTTTATGGGAATGAAGTTTTACTTCCGAAATGTTTCCTTCCACATACACGACTTCCGAACCAATGGAGCGAATGACCAAATCCGCGCCGGCCACTTCCAATTCCCCGCGTTCGGTCGCTAGCCGCAACAGGTCCGGTGAAAAATGGAGCACACCGCGATGGTTTTCCACGGACAGTTGGATGTTTCCGATGATAGTAATTCGCGGAATGTCCTGCACAACGTCCTGCGGCAGATCGAGTATGGCAGCGGTCCATTTGCGCAGTTTCCGGCTGACACGCGGCATAAGGCGGTCCTCCTCCCGTACCGTAAAACATATGCGAGGACATATGTGAATATGAAACGGACCACCGCAGATGACGTGGAACCCGCATTCATTCGGAAACCGCTGTTCAATCGGAACCCGCTGTGCATTCGGGGGATGGCGCCAACTTCAACTGGGGAGAGTGGTTTCGATCCGGTGACGGAGAGCTGTCGATGTGACGTTCGTTGCCGACAGTGAGATAACGCGTAGTTGGATGGGGGCAGATAGATGAAGCGGGACAACGGTCGGTACGATTATCGTTTCAGACAGCAACGCCGAACAACAATCCGATACATGAACGCGGCTTTCCAAAAGTGCAACGCGAAATGCATCACTGAATTGCGGTGAAGTTCCCCCGCTCTGCTTTACTGCCCAACACACAGTGACGATGCACCACCTAATCGCGATACTCCCCAGCAAAATGACGATGCACCACGCAATCGTGATAACAACCCTCACACAAAGGCGTTGCACTCATTGCAAGATGTCACTGCCCAGCGCAGGCAAGCCCCGGCACATCGGCTATATTTCCAACGAAAAAAAGCAGCCGTCCCATGTCTTCTCGACCTGTGGGACAACTGCGACACGCAACAAACAACCGTTATCCTTTACCGAATGTTATGTTCAATTGCTTGAATTTTTCAATTGCTAGACTGATCGATCGTTACCATTTACCGAATGCCATTTACCGTTTGCCAATATTTACCGAACGTTACCTTGCCGAACATTAACCCTTGACCGAACCCGCCGTCACTTGCATGAACGTTTTGTTCGCAAACAGATAGGCGACCAATAGCGGCAGCATGGACAGGCACGCGCCGGCCATCATCAATTGCGTCTGCAGCGCTGCGCTGTTGGTGTAACGCAGGCTGGTCAAACCGACAGTCAATGTCTGCAGGGACGGACTGTTCATCGTAAACACGAGCGGCAAAATGTATTCGTTCCAGGCCGCCCGGAATGCGAACAGGGCGCTTACGCCAAGTCCCGGTGTCAATAGCGGCAGGATGATCCGCCAATAGATGCCCGCAAAGCTGCTGCCATCGATCCTCGCCGCCTCGTCCAATTCGCGGGGAATCGCCTTGAAGAATCCCAGCAGGATAAAAAAGGTTGTCGCGTGCGCGCTGATCAGAATCAACACCACTCCCCACAGGGAAGTATGCAGGTTGACCAGCACCATCAGATCAAACTGCGGACGCAACACGACGGCGCCGATTGAAATAAACATGGTGGATGCCTGCATCCCGACAAAAAATTTTTTTCCACGGAATTCGCGCCGATCGACCACGTAACCCGCCATCGAAGCGACGAGCAACGTCCCGATGGTGGCTGTCACACTGACAAAAAGGCTGTTCCACGTATAGCGGGCGAAATTCGCTTTTTCCCACGCCTCCACGTAGTTGGAAAAATGCCATTCGCGCGGAAGGAACGTCGCGCCTGTGGTCAGTTCCAGATTCGATTTGAACGACCCCAGCACGGTCATGACAACCGGAAACAGGGTAAATACCGCAACGGATAGTAAAAAAGTCCAGAGCACGATGCCCGTCATCCAACGCCACATTTTCCGTTTCCAAACCGCTGCCCGGTTTTCGCGCAATACTGCTGATCCCTGCACCGAAATCACCGCCTAATAGATCTTGTTCATACGTTTGGACATCACAAAGTACAGGACGGTAATGACGCCGACAATGATCGCAGTCGCAAAACCGACCGCGCTCCCGTAGCCAATTTCCTGAATATACACCGATCCTGTTGAAACGGGAAACAACAGCCTGTAAACATATAGGAACATGACATCGGTCTTGCCGATGGGGCCGCCCTCTGTCAATACCATGATGCTCTCGTAGCCTTTGAGCGAAATGGTGATGGCCAGCAGGATGATCATTTGCATGACAGGTCCGAGCAGCGGCACCGTAATGTGCCAGAACCGTTGTGCTGCGTTTGCGCCATCGATTGACGCGCTTTCATACAGATCTTCGGGGATGCTCTGCAGGCCGGCCAAAAACAGCAGCATGTAGTTGCCAATCGCGCCCCAGATCGCCACGATAATGACCGTCAACATCGCCAGTTTCGGCCCCAGCCACTCAATGCTTCCGGAAATAATCCCCAATTTGATCAGATACTGATTGAGCAAACCATTATAGGAGTTGAAAATGATATAGAACACGACGGAGATGACCGCGGTACTGATGACAGTCGGCATGAAATAGATCGCCCGCAACAGTCCCCGACCGCGCAATTTGCGATTGAGAATGACAGCCAGCAAAAGTGCCACGGGTATGGTTACGACAATTTTGCCACCCGCGTAGACAAACGTATTGACGACTGCGTTCCAGAAAATGTCATCGTGCCACAACCGTTCGAAGTTGCCAAACCCGATCCATTTTTTCTCTCCATAGCCTTTATAGTCGTAGAACATGAAATGTATGGCCCACAAAATCGGATAAATGCCAAGCACGACCGTCAAAAAAAAGCTGGGGAACAGAAATGTGTAATTTTCAAGCAGTTGTTTCCGGTTGCGCAATGTCTTCACCCCGTATCCGAAAGACGGGGCCGACGAACGGCCCCATCCTTCCTTTCCCTTCTTTATTTTGCCAGCATGCTGCCTTGCAATTTGACCGGATCGAAATTCGGATCCGGCGTTACGCTGACTTCGCCTGCAGCGATCGCCTTCTCCAGCGCAGCGTTGTACCGGTTATTCAAATCGTTCGCGATTTCTTCCAGGTTGCCACCGCTCAAAATGTATTTCAGGAATGCGTCGCCATAGTTGAGTCCTTCCACCGTGATGGCGGGCGGGATCGGCCACAGTGCGTCATATTGGGTCAACAGGAAACCGTCAACGCCGTTTTGCTCGGGTTTTTTCGCTTTGGCGGCAATCGCCGGTACAGCGGACAAACCAAGTCCACGTTCATGATAGGTGGTCAGCACTTCGTCGCTGTACATGTATTCGAGGAATTTCCATGCGGCATCTTTGTTTTTGGACTGGCTGGAGATGGCCAGCCATTGACCCGAGTTGGCAAAGCCGGAAGCGCCCCTGATTTCACCGTCAATGGTCGGAGCCAATGCGGCGTTCCACCTGATCTTCGCCGGGAACTGGCTGCTGTAGACGCCTACTTCAGCGGAGTAGCTCAGGTACATGCCGATTTTGCCTTCCGCAAATTGTGCGCGCAGCGGGTCGATGTCGAGCGACTCTACGCCTGGCAGCATGCTGCCGTTGTCCCTCATTTTTTTGAATGCTTCGATGACTTTGGTATAAGGGCCGAAGTCGAATTTGCCCGTCTTGTGGTCAAAAGCGAATCCGTCGTAACCGCTCAGTTGCAAAATTTCACGTGCGGAACGGTCCAGCGCACTCTTCGGCGCCTTGAAGTTGAGCGCGAAGCCGTATTGACCGTTTGCTTTGCCGACTTCCGTAATTTTTTTTGCGGCTTCCACCAGTTCGTCAAGCGAAGCCGGCGGTTTTTCGATGCCCGCCTTCTCGAACAATTCCTCGTTGTAGACCAGACGCAGCGTATACCCGAAGTTGGGCAGCGTATAGATTTTGCCGTCGAAGCGGTTGACTTGGTCCTGGAACGTTGGACCGAATTTTTCTTTCATTTCATCCGTCAAATAATCGTCAAGCGGAGCCAGATAACCCTTTTTCATGAACGGAATTGTCGTATCCTGGTTCGGCCGGAGAATATCCGGTGCCTGCTCGCTCGCAAACGCGATATCGACGGATTGTGCATAGTTTTCCGCCATGGATTTGACTTCTACCGTAATATTGTGCGGATTGGTTGAATTGAATTTGTCCACAACTTCCTGGATGAAATCGGCGTCGTGACGGTCAAACGTCCAGAATTGCAGTTTTACCGGAGCAGCAGAGGAGCCAGACGAACTTGAGGCGCTGCTGGATGCCTGCGGTGAAGATGACGAGCCGGCATTGCTTTGTTCGCCCGAATTCCCCGAGGAACAGGCAGAAATGACGACTAGCAGTGCGGACAGCAGGAATGCGGCCACTTTTCTTTTCATTTTGACAATCCTCCCCATGAAATTGCGTTTTCGAGAATCCGTTTACATTGCCCATTGTAAAAAAAAATCGCTCCCGACCGGGAGCGACAATCTTCATGTCCAGGGTGAAGATCTACTGTTCTTTGGCATATTGCATTTTGAATTCGGATGGCGTCATGCCGGTATGTTTCTTGAACAACTGGCTGAAATATCTTCGATCCTCGTAACCAACTTCGATGGAAATTTCCTGCACCTGCTTGCCTTCCAGCAGCATCCGCTTGGCCGCTTCCATCCGTTCCTGCGTCACGAACTGGACGAAGGTCGTCCCTGTCACTTTTTTGAACAGGTTGGCAAAATAGTTGCCGCTCAGATGCACTTGGCTGGCGCAATCGTTCAGTGTAAGCTCGGTATCCAGGTTGGTACGGATATACCGGATCGCTTCCCCGATTGTACGTTCCGTATCGGATTGCCGCCGGCTCTCGATCATCTTGCAGCCTTGCGTAATCAGTTCAGCCAGTTGCTGCTGGAGCTTATGCAGCGAAATCGGCGCATCCCATCCCGCAAACAGGGAGGCGCGCTGCCATTCATGCAATTGTTCGTGGGGAACGTTTTCGAGCAAAATGCGCAAGATGAACGACACCAGTTCGTTATATACGCTGACGAAATAAGCCGGTTCCGGACGCGGATCGCATGACGACAATTCGGCGAAAATGCCATCAATCGCCTGCACCGCCCTGGTTGCGTTGCCGGACAATAGCGACATGTTCAATTCCTGCTCCAGCGCCTTGGAATATCGCGGCAATTTGCCGCCTTTGCCCGCAACATCCGCATAATGGAGCACCGTATTGCCCCCGGTATAAAACTGGTAGGACAAGGCGGTGTTCGCTTCCTGGTAGACAAGGGGAATGTCCGCGATATTCGCAGCGATGCTGCCAAGGCCGACTGATACGGTGAACTTCGTGTATTGCGAAATGTGCTGGCAGATCAACTCTGCCAAACGGCCGGCCAGCTCATGTTCGGGCGCATGGCATATCGCAACGAATCGGCTCATCGTTTCCCGGAAGACGATGCCCGTCGTTTGCGAGGAGATGGTTTCCTCGACGATGTTTTGCAGGGAGAAACGGACCAGCTCTACGTCTTCCATCTGCATGGAACGGCTCCATTGGACGAACTGGTCGATCTCGATGACCATGACGGCCAGTTCGGTTTGCGGCAACTCCATCTGCAAAAAAGCCCAGCGTTCCCGCAAGCTGTCCATTTCCGTCGGATGATGCAACAGCAGATTCAGAAATTCCTGGCGCTGGATCGGCAGGCTCGCCCGTACTTTGCGCCGGATTTCTTCCTGTGCCTCCTTCTCCTTTCGCTCCGCCAGCACGTTTTCCTTCGCTTTCAGCACGATTTCGACGATTTGCCGGATTGAATGCGGCTTCGTCAAATAATCGAATGCCCCCAGTCGAACCGCTTGCTGCGCATAGGCAAAATCGGTATAACCGCTAAAAAAAATCACTTTCGTCGCGATGCCCTCTTGTTTCAACACCGACATCATTTCAATGCCATCCATGTTCGGCATGCGAATATCGGTCAGCACAATATCGGGACGTACCTGGCGAATCAGGTGCAACCCTTCTTCGCCGTCCATCGCGGTGCCCGCAATCACGATGCCGTATTGCTGCCAGTCCGTCATCGTGGCGATCCCCTCCACCACGCTGGCAATATCATCAATGACGCATAGCGACACGTTTTCTTCTGACATTTGTCCCTACACCTCCGCCAGCTGCGGAATCCGGAGCAACACGGTCGTACGAACGTCCGGTTCGCTGGTGATGGCAAGCCCGGATTTTTCTCCGTAATACAGCCGCAGCCGATCATAAATGTTGTGCAATGCATAGCTGCCTGACCCGGCCTTCGGCGACTGGACGATCTCCTGCCATACTTTGGACACGTCCATGCCGTGACCGTTGTCGGTTACGGACATTTGAATCATCTCGTCCTCACGCCCGATTCGGATCTCGATCATGCCGCCGTGGCGGCGGTTCTTGAATCCGTGGACGATGGCATTTTCCACAAGCGGCTGAAGCATCACTTTCAAAATCGGTTCCTGGAGCAGCGATTCATCTTCCAGCTCGATCCTGTACTCGAATTTTCCGGTGTAACACCGCTGCTGGAGCATCAAATATTGCTGGACGTGCGAAATTTCATTCTCGATGGTCGTGATGGCATTGCCATTGTTCAACCCCAACTGGAACATGCGGGATAACGCCAGCACCATTTCCCCGATTTCTTCGTTCTGGCCGAGTTCGCATTTGAAATAAATGGTGTTCAGCGTGTTGTACAAAAAATGGGGAGAAATATGGGCCTGAAGCGCCTTTACTTCCGCTCTCCGCTTGTCTTTCTCGACCTCTTTGATCGTTTCGATCAGCTTGTTGATTTCCTCCAGCATCATGTTGAACCGCATGCCGACACGGCTGAATTCGTCCAGATGATGACCTTCGTACCGGACTGACAGGTTGTTGCCTTCAACCTTGCGCATCAGCGACATCAATTTGTGCAACGGGCGCATCAAAAAAGCGGTCAGCATTTCGGATACGATCAAGCCGATAATGATGCATATGGCGGCAACACTGATGACGATCCATTGGATGCGGTTCATTTGCTGGAACAAATCCGATTTGTTCTGGAACCCGACCACAATCCATTCAAAACGGTTATTCAGCTTGGCAACGTTGACCATGTAAATTTCATCGCCAACGCGGTGCTGGAAATGGGATTCCTCGCTCAACAACCGTGTCCAGAAACTGTCATCTTCCTGCAAACGCTTGCCGATTGCCGTTGTCGAACGAAGCACTTCCTGGCGGTCGCTGTTCAGCAGCAGCATGTCCCCGCCATGATCCGGCAAATTGGCGTACAGCGATTCGATCATGCTGGCTTCGCTGATGTTGACGACGATATAAACATCCTGGACCAGAAAATCGGTGATCGGTTCCATCGCCAGCGTAATGACGCGCTCATGCGTGGAAAAAAACGGGTCCTGATGACCGACCATCCATAGCAATCCATTCTCCGATTTCAGCTTGCGGTGAATTTCCGAATCGATAAAAGGCGACCCGGGATCGCGGACGTAACCGGTGTTGTAAAATTCGCCAATGGGCGTCGATACGAGAATCGCCTGGGTAGATGGCTGGCTCAGCTTGATTTGGGCAAAAAGCGGTTGCAGCGACGAAAAATGCGCGGCGTAGCGGGAGTTGTCCAGTGAGGAAACATCTTTCATCAGACTGGTAAAGGCATCGCTGAGCATGAGTGTCATGACCGATACCGTCACTTGCCGCAACTGGTTTTCGAGTACCTGTTTGGTTTTGTCGATGCTGATCTGGTTGGATCGGGCCGCATTCGTTTCGACAATGTCTGTAGCAATCCAGTAACTTCCCCAACCGGTGGTTGATACCGCAACCACAATCAATACGATGGTAGCAAGCCGGATGCGCATGCGGAAAGTCGGTCTGTAGGAGAAATTGGCCACCTTGCAACCCTCGCTTTTGCCATAATGCATACCAATGATACTGATAACGTTAATAATAGAATAGATTTCGATTGCCTGTCACCAAATTCCTTTGGCTCATGTCTTTTTTTCCGAACAATGAAAAAAAAGACCCCGGTACAATGCAGGCTAAGCCATGCATGACCAGGGCCGTTAAATGCAATTGTAGCTGGCCGTTAGCGCCGAAATGGACGTTTGGCCCGTGGAGGACCGAGAATTTCCGACCAGATGATGGCACGTGTCAAATCGTCTTTGGTCAGCAATGCCGGCACGATCATCGGACCGGTACCCTTCGAAACCGCTGGTGAAACCGGACTGGCCGCATCTGTGGTCGGCTTGTTGACAGGATCGGTCTTCTCTTCGGCAGCTTGTGAACCCATTTGTTCATATGCCGGATTCAAGGGCGAATTCGGCAGTTCGTATGCCGGAATCGCCGTCACAACCGGCTGCTTCTCTGCCGGCATCCGGGAACCCGTTTCCGGATCGCCGGACATTTCCAGAAATGGCGGCTGCGGTTGGACGTGTCTTGGTGGCTCCTGAAAAACAGGTACCTTGCGTACCGGTTTGGGCGGCATCATCGGAGAACCGCCGAAATTGGGCATCCGGTTGCCGGGCTGGCCGGCAGGCCACGCCGGCGGTCGGCTGCCGGGCTGGCCGACAGGCCGGGTTGGCGGACGGTTGCCCGGCTTTTTCTCTGCCGGCGACTTGCGGAAAAACATCGTATAGATGAGCCCGATCAGGATGATCAAAATAAACGGATTGGCAAAGAGAAACTCGATGATGGCGATCATGGATCCGCCTCCTTGTTTCATGCTGCTGGTGACGACCGCGGGGACAGCGGCCTGTCCGGATGCGGATTATTGCTTGTCTTCATTGGTAGGACGCACATTGCCGATGGAACCGCGCATTTGCGTGTCCGCTTCGATATTTTTCAGATTCATGTAATCCATGACGCCGATTTTGCCGTTGCGGAGCGCTTCCGCCATGGCAAGCGGCACCTGGGATTCGGCTTCGACGACTTTCGCCTGCATCTCGACGACGCGCGCTTTCATTTCCTGTTCCTGGGCTACGGCCATGGCGCGGCGTTCTTCCGCTTTCGCCTGGGCAATCCGCTTGTCGGCTTCAGCCTGTTCCGTTTGCAGTTGCGCACCGATGTTTTTGCCGATATCCACGTCCGCAATATCGATCGACAATATTTCGAAAGCCGTGCCGGCATCCAGTCCTTTGGCCAATACTGTACGGGAAATCAAATCCGGATTTTCCAGCACTTCCTTGTGGGAATCGCAAGAACCGTTCGTGCTGACAATTCCTTCACCGACACGGGCGATAATCGTTTCTTCCCCGGCACCGCCGACCAGTCGGTCGATGTTTGCGCGCACGGTGACGCGCGCCCTGACTTTCACTTCGATGCCGTCCTTGGCAACGGCAGACACGATCGGCGTCTCGATGACACGCGGATTGACGCTCATTTGAACCGCTTGCAGCACATCGCGACCCGCCAGATCAATTGCGGCAGCGCGTTCGAAGACGAGCGGGATGTTGGCCCGCTGTGCCGCAATCAGCGCATTGACGACGCGATCGACGTTGCCGCCTGCCAGATAATGGCTTTCCAGCTGGTTGATGTTGAGCCCGAGTCCGGCTTTGGTCGCCTTGATCATGGGATTGACGATCCGGCTGGGCACGACGCGGCGGAGCCGCATGGCGACCAGCGTAATGATGCCGATCCTAACACCGGATGCAAGCGCGGAAATCCAGAGCATAAACGGGAAAAAGCTGAAAAATACGGATAGTCCAATGATGATCAAAGCAACGAGAATAAGCAATTGGATGGTGTAATCCATTGGAGACCTCCTGCACGTTTTATGTTTATTGTTTTATGTTGGAGTTGATCGTCTTAACCTAATTCTTCACCGGTCTGAAATTTCCTGCACCACGATGCGGGTACCATCCGCATGTGTCACGCGCACTTTCACATCTTTGTCGATAAATTCGCCCATGGAGACGACATCCACGCGTTCGCCATCTATGAGCGCTACACCGGCGGGCCGCAGCTGGGTCAGTGTCGTACCCACCTTTCCGATCCACATTTCCCTGGATTCATTGGGGATGAACCCCTGTTCCTTCGTCAATTGTTCCTTCAAAATAAATTTGTTCCAGATGCCGCGTTTGCGGAACACATATGCGACGACTATGATGATGACCAGCGCCACCAATGCCGCAATGCCCAGCGACTTCATGGCATCCCCGGTATCATACGCCGCATTGGCGATGCCGATGATGATGCCGATAATGCCCAGTATGCCCAAAATCCCGAAACTGGGAACAAACATTTCAATGACCAGCAAAATAACGCCCGCGAGGAAGAAAATGATTGATTCCATCCCCGCAAATCCGGCAATGTAGGAACCAAAGAAATACAACCCGAATGCGAGCAACCCGATGATGCCGGGCACACCGAAACCGGGAACGAAAAACTCGATGGCGATTCCGGCTATGCCGAGAATGAGCAGCACAGTGGCGATGACGGGATTGGTGAGCCACTGGGCAGCGCGTTCGGCAAAAGTCGGATTCAATTCAACAACCGTCAGGCCGGACAAACCTTTCCAGGCAATCGCTTCATCCACCGTTTTGGCAATATGGTCCGCATAGCCAAGCGCCAGCGCTTCCTGGGCGGACAATGACAAAATTTGCCCCTTCGTCTTGCTGCGATTGATTTCTTTCAGTTCCAATTCAACGTCCGGATCGATCATGGCCACCGCAATATCCGGATTCCGGCCGTTCAATTCGGCCGCCGCAATCATCTCGGATCGCCAATGTCCGACGATTTTCGGATTGTCCACCGCATTGCCACTTTGATCGACAATCATGGCAGCCCCGATTGTCGATCCCGGCGACATGACGATCCCGCCTGCGTTCAATGCGAGATACGCGCCGGCTGAAGCAGCCTTGCCGCTGACGTACGCCAGCGTCGGCACTTGCGATTCGCGTATGCGTTTGGCTATAGTCTCGGCCGTATCCAGCCTGCCGCCCGGCGTATCGATGTTCAGCACCGCCAGCGCCGCACCTGCGTCTTCCGCTTCCGACAATGCCCTGTCAAGGAAGGAATACAATCCTTCCTGCACCGTCATCTGTACGGGAATGACGTAAACATATCCGCCTGCTGCCGAAGTACCGCTTTCAACGGCAGACGCTTTGGCGTCGGATGTCCAGGCGATGCCAGAAAGCGATCCACCCAATATCAAGAAGAAGAGCCAGACAAAAACCGCGATCCGCTTGCCTGCAAATGCCAAATGGATTTCCTCCTTCGGGATTGTCTAATCTTGGGAGGTTATCCCAAGGATGATGTAAATTACTACGTAAATGGCGTTGTCAGGTTTCATATTCCCAGCGAAACTTCCCTGCAAGTTCGACAACCGTCGCCAACGATGTTTATTGCAGCGATCAATATTGCAGATGATGAAAAAGCACCCCCCTGAGGGAGTGCCTGCTTCGATGGTGTTAAGAAAGAAGTTGCTGTACCAGTTGGTTGACAAGCTTGCCGTCTGCGCGTCCTTTGACTTTCGGCATAAGGGCGCTCATCAATTTTCCCATATCTGCTCTTGAAGAAGCACCGGTTTCATGTATGGTCTGCAATACAAGATCTTTGATTTCTTCTTCGGTTAGCTGCTTTGGAAGGTACTCGCTAATGATATCGATCTCGGCCTTCATTTGTGAGACCAGATCGTCTCGGCCTGCTTTTTCGAATTCCTGGAGGGAATCTTTGCGTTGTTTGACTTCCCGGCTGACTACCTGCAGCAATTCGCTGTCGTCCAAAGGCCGGCGCAATTCAATCTCCTGGTTTTTTATCGAAGCACGAACCATGCGGATGACGCCAAGCCGGAATTTGTCTCCGGATTTCATCGCCTGCTTCATGTCTTCGTTCAATCGTTCCGCGAGATTCATGCTGCGGAAGCCTCCTAGTATCTGCGTTTGCGCGCAGCTTCGGATTTCTTCTTGCGCTTGACGCTTGGTTTCTCGTAATGTTTGCGTTTCCTTATTTCCGCGAGAACGCCGTCTTTGGCGATGGAACGCTTAAAGCGGCGGAGTGCAGCGTCGATGGATTCATTTTTGCGAACTTTCGTTTCAGACACCTGTTTTCCCTCCCTCCGCAACAGACCACAACACACGGTTATCAGACTTCATTATAGGTGATTGGGAAAGGGGGTGTCAACTTGCGCTCCATGTCAATCGTGCTGGATTCTGGAGACCGGGTTCCCCAATTTGTCTCCGCCAAGTACATGCAGATGCAGGTGAAAAACAAGCTGTCCCGCATCAGGCCCGGTATTGGTGGCAACACGGTAACCTTTGTCCGCGAGTCCCGCCTCGCGGGCGACACGCTGGGCGGCCAACATCAGTCGGCCCAGCAGTTCTGCGTCTTCCGCCGTTGCAGCTTCCAGCGAAGGAATATGCCGTTTGGGGATGACAAGCAGATGCACCGGCGCAAGCGGTTCGATGTCATGAAAAGCCACAATCTCTTCATCTTCATACACTTTGCGGGAAGGCAGTATCCCTTCTACAATTTTGCAAAAGATACAGTCCATGGCCATATCCCCTTTATTTCAAGTTTCTAATGCCAGTTTTGCGCTTGCAGCACGTTGTCCCGCCGAACAGACCGCACTTTCCCTATCATACCGCATTCAATGGCTGCACGTCCAATTTCACAATTAACATAACGCCCATTGGCCACGAATTTAGACTAACAGTCTAATTTTTGTCTGGTGATCGTTTTCAGCCCGTCGTATAATAACAATTAGAGAACCTGTCAGCCGGGAACCCCACCGTTTCAAACATCGATTTCCAGGCGCAACCAACGCGTTCAAGTCTCCTGGCAAATCTTACGGCCGGGGAAAGGAGCCATCCTGTTGAAAATGCCCCTCTTTCGTGCCTCCACCCGGAAGAAAAGGGAACGTGTGGTGGAAACGGCGCTGAAATTGTTTGCCCGCCATGGATATGATCAAGTATCTGTGGACGACATCATTGCAGCAACGGGTACATCCAAGGGTACGTTTTACCACTATTTCGCCAGCAAGGAAGCGTTGTTGTGCGAGTTGCCCAGACAGCAATGTGAAACAGTCAAGCAATGGGATTGGACGGGAGCGGAAGCAGCAACGCCATTCGAGCGGGCCGGTAGCCTGTTGTTGACGTTATGCCATCAGGTGGAAAATGCGCCCCTGCTGGTCAAAAGCACTTTTGCCCTGAGCAAGGAAGTGGCTTTGCTGGAGAAGGCGCAAGCCGAATTTGCCAGCCTGCTCATCGGACGATTGACCCAGATGCTGAATGACCGTCAGCAAGCAACCTATTTGTATGACTTGTATATGGGGACATTGTGGACATGGGCAAGCAGCGATCGCACCGATCTGGAAACGGCACTGCGACGCAATTTGTACTGGGCGTGGCGCGGCCTTGGGAACCAACCCGGCATTCCCGGTACAGACATGCAATGGCAAGTGCCCAAATTTGTCCGGAAGGAGAAAAAAATCATGCATGTCGCCGTTATCGGAGGGGGATTGGCCGGCCTGACGGCTGCCGCTTATTTGAGCCAGTCTACGGAAATCTCGGGCGTTGTGTTCGAACGGAGCCCGCAGTGGGGCGGACGGGCTTTTACTTATGAAAAATCCGGCTTTACGTTGAACTATGGTGCGCATGCGATATATGGCATTGATCGCCATACGATCAGCCAATTGGAAAAAGAATTGAGGCTGCAATTCGCCAGCCGCGAAGTCAACAAGCGCCAGGTCATGTACGAGAAGGGAACGAATGTGACGCCGGCACCGCTCGATTTTGTCAATTTGGTCAAAACAGATGTCATTACAACCGGCCAAAAAGTCCGTTTTGCCGCAGAAATCGCGGCCATGATCGGAGGCATTCACCAGTTCCGCAATTACGAGACTCTGGGCGACTATCTGGCTGAATCGCACGCGGGTGAAGATTTGAAAGAGCTATGGGAACATCTGGTTTGCTCCAATTTCTTCATTTCACCGGAGGATGCCAGACGGGTGCCCGGCTCGGTCATTGCGGACTATTACCATAATTTGTTCCTGTCCCAGAAACCCGTCAACTATATTTTGGGAAGCTGGGCCGTCATCACCGAACAACTGAAACAGAAAATCGCGTCCTCCGGCCGCTGGGAACTCGCCGCGCAAGAAGGGGTCGACAACATCCGGTACGAAGACGGAAAGTATTGGATTACGACCAAAAACCGATCGGCAAGCTTCGATCGCGTAATGTTTGCGATGCCTGTACAGCAAGTCGTCAAACTGCTCAAGGGAACGCCCTGGGAACCGTTCCTGAAGCCTTACGAATCGAATACGGCAACCGAGGTGCTCGTATACGATGTCGGGTTGAGCCATGTCGTCAATCGTCCGTTCTCCTACATCAGCGACATGAACAACAAAATGTTCATTACAGACGTGTCAGCCACCGACCACACGCTCGTACCCGAAGGCGGCCAACTGCTGCAGGGCGTCGCTTATTTGTCCGACGAGACGGACGGCGACACGAAAGACCGGAAAGCCTACCTCGACGAACGCCAACAGCAGATGGAAGCACTGTTTGACCGCCACTATCCCGGATGGCGTGAGGCAACCGTCGTGAAACGCATGAGCAAACGGGCAATGGTGCAAAGCGTCAAAAATGTGGTCGGCAATCGCCTGCTCCCCAACCGGTTGGACAGCGTACCGTTTTATTTTTGCGGCGATGGCTGCCTCGGCAAGGGGGAACTGGCTGAACGCGCCTTCTCCAGCGCACGCAATGCAGCAAAATTGCTGCTCAGTGAGTTGCCCGTCTTCGCCGGCCAACATTGAATCCAACCGGCGTTGTTGACCGGTCGGCTAACCTTGTGATCTGCATCGGCATGGTATTTTGATCTTCAGCATTGCTGTTGGTCATCAATAGGATCAGGAAACGCTTCAAAAACAACGCAAAAGCGCAAGTCCACCGGTATCGGTTCATGAACCTGCGGCTTGCGCTTTTGGTTTTCTGGTTCTTGAGAACACCAATGCCTCCTGACTTGTTTGATCGTCGGACACAATTGACCGTTACCCGCTTCCAGTGCATGATTTTGCACCGATCATGGACACCCGTGTCCATTAGGAATTCATTTTATGTTCTTTTCGTCGAAAATGCGCTCCAATGGACAATTTTGACCGACAAAACAGAAAAACGTGCCCATTTCGGTCTATAACGGACAAAAATGTCCTCCAGTTTTTGAATTGCGCCCGAACGGCAACAGACAATGCCACACCGCACGATCCCAAACACACTGGACAACTGCAACTCCAACCTGGGAAACATTCGTGTTGCCCGGTCAATACCTTGTTATCGCAAGCGTTCCAATTGCCCTGCCATCCCGATCAGTTCCTGCCCCGCGGCAACCGCATGTGCAGTCCATTCTTCACCTGCCGCCATGCGGCGGTAACCTGCAATGCCGGTCGGCGGACGATATTGTTTCAATGCTTCCTGCATGCGAACGGCACCATCATGCACAATTTGCAGGGCACCTGCTTCCGCCTGTTCGAGTGGACCCTCATGACTGGCCACGCTGACAAGCCAGCCATCTTCTTCGCCCGACAACTTCGTCATCGCTTCCACATACGGGACCAGCGCTTCCGCAAGCGCTTGGCCGGAAACGCGCCGGTCGGCTTCCGCGAGCAACACCGCAACTTCATCCTTCAATGCGGCTGCCTCGCCCAACCATGCTTTCGCCTGCAAACGCGATGCCATCGCATCGTCCGACAGCAACGATTCCGTCCCGCGCTTTAATCGGTCGGCAAATATCAACGCATAATTATATCTTTCTGCCAAACGTTGGCCGGCATCCCCATTTTGCGCTTGCTGGGTCAGCAGCAGTTTGGAATACGACAGCACCAGCAAAATGGCCATGACGATCATGATCAGCAACAGCACCGGAACGGTATACGACCGTTTGCCCGACATCTTCCATCCACCTTCCCCGAAATCGGCCCTTGGCCATACAATATTGACGTTTTCGGACAACGAGGCTCTCACATGCGAACCGCATGCCCGCCATCAAAGAAATAGACATAGGCTTCGCACACCGGCCGTCTGGCGATCCGTTCAATGCAATCCCTGTATTTGCCAACCTGGAACCGGTGCTTCTCCGCCACTGCTTCGGCTGGTTCGCCTTTAAGTGCATCCGTCTTGTAATCGATCAACACGAGCCCGTCCGATTCTTCAAACAAACAGTCGACAACCCCCTGGATAATCACCAATTCCCCCGATTTTCCGCCAGCGGTTTCCGGATACACCTCATCTGCAGGCAAACCATAGGTAAACGGAATTTCCCGCCACACCTGGCTGGCCGCACACATCCGTGCATAGAGCGGCGTCCGGCAGAATGCCAAAATCGCTTCCGCATCAATCGCCTGCCGCTGCTCTCCGGTCAGCAATTTCCGTTCCACCATGCGATCAAGCAATGTCATGATTTCAGCCTCGTCCATCTGCCGTTGCAACGGCAAGTGCTGCATGACCAGGTGGTAGGCCGAACCGCGTTCCGCAGACGTCAGCTTGCTGGCGGCAATGAAGCGCGGCCGACGCAACCGGTAGGTTCCACCGGATTCCGTCTCTTGATCCGCATCCATCGGAACAGACGCAGCGTCCGTCGCTTCCGAACGTACCAGCCCGCCTTCCTCTGCAAATCGAAGATGCATCTCCTCGGCGGCTGACGCGGGTTCCCCGGCGTCGTATGCCGGCAATCCGGCACCCGGTTGTCCGCCTTCGCCAAGCCGTGCCTTCCAGGCCGTTATCGATGTTTTGGCCGCCAAACGCGTATCCGCTTCAAATGGGTAATGCCACGAGAGGACGGAGCGAATCGCCGCTCCTTCCGCAGATTCCGGCACCTGCACGGACGCTCCGTCCACAACCGCCTGCCAGATGTCATCCGGCACTTGCTGCGCATCATCCATAGCCGGGTCCGCACGTTTTGCAAATTCATCCAGCGGAATGATGCTGCACGCCCATCGCGGTGCATCCGGCCTGGGGGTGAATGGTCCGGACCAGTTACCGGCCTCCGGAAGTCCGCGCCAGGAACCTCCGGCCAGCAGTGCCGCCGGCCCCAGCCAATCCAGGTAACATGAAGCCGACGCAACGGCGTAATCGGGCATCGATTCCCGGGACAAGTCCGCCGTTTCCAGCCATCTGGCCCATTGCTTGGCCGCGTCTTTGACGGTTCCGACCAGAATGAGCTTTTCCTTGGGACGGGTAAGCGCCACATACAGCACGCGCATTTCTTCCGCCAGCATCTCGGCCGCAATCCGGCTGCGAATCGCCAGCTGGGGCAGCGTCGGATAGGTGACCCGGGTGTCCAGCTCCACCATTCTCGGCCCGAATCCCAATGATTTGTGTTTGAGAAACATGCCGCTCAAATCCTGCCGATTGAATTTGCGGCCCAAACCTGCCGCAATGACAACCGGAAACTCCAATCCTTTGCTCTTGTGGATCGAAACGATGCGGACGACATTTTCCCCTTCACCCAGCGCCCTCGCCGCGCCCAGATCGGCACCGGTATCGCGCATGCGGCCCAAAAACCGGAGAAAGCGGAACAAACCGCGAAAGCGGGACGATTGCTCGAAATGGCGCGCCCGATCGACGAGCGCCCGCAAATTGGCCTGACGTTGCATGCCGCCGGGCATCCCCCCGACAAAATCATAATAGCCCGTATCGCGGTAAATCGACCACAGCAATTGGCCGAGCGGTTCACTGCGGGCAAGATCGCGCCACCGGGAAAGCTGTGCGGCGAACCGGGCAACCGTTTGGCGCAATTGCGGATCCAGCGTTTCATGATGCGCAGCCGCCTGCACCGCATCCCAAAACTGGCCCCGCCTGTCGCACAGCCGGATGGTCGCCAGTTGTTCAGCCGTCAAACCGACAATCGGTGAACGCAGCACGCCGGCCAGCGGAATATCCTGACGGGGATTGTCGATGATGGAGAGCAACGACAGCATCACATCCACTTCCGTCGCCGCAAAATAGCCTGTCGCCAAATCCGCATAGGCCGGGATGCCCGCCGCTTTCAATTCTTCCAGATAGATCGGAGCGAGCGCGTTCGTGGCCCGGAGCAAAATGACGATGTCGCGATATTGCACCGGGCGATACACACCGCTTTTTCCGTCATAGACGGCAAACGAAGGATGGCCGTCCGCCCCCATCAGACGGCGGATTTCCCTTGCGACACAACGCGCTTCGCCTTGCGCAGCCTCCAGTTCTTCTTCCTCACCGGCATTTTCACCGGATAGACCATCCGCTTCATCATCCGCATATTCCGGCAGATTGGCATCTCCAGCCGCTTGACCGTCCTTTGTGGAGGCCGCCATATCGAGCACGACCAGTTCCACGCCCCAGCCCGGATCGCAATCCGGATCACCCTGATGCACCGCATCATCCCGCGTTTCCGGATAACCGTTGCCATACACCAGTTCCGCCTGCCGGTCGTAATTCATTTCGCCAACCGGTTCCCGCATGATGAGCCGAAAAACATGGTTGACCCCTTCGATGATCTCTCTCCGGCTCCGGAAATTGCGGGCCAGATCAATGCGCATGCCTTCCGGGGAAGCTGCACCCGGCGAATCCGGCTGCCAAATGCGGTAGCGGCGGTATTTGTCCATGAACAATCCCGGTTCGGCCAGACGGAACCGGTAGATGCTCTGCTTTACGTCCCCGACCATGAAGACGTTGCCGGGATGCTCCCGGGCGATAAGCGACACGATCGCTTCCTGCACTTCATTCGTGTCCTGGTATTCATCCAGATAAATTTCGACAAATCGCTGACGGTAATCCAGCGCAGCAGCGGATGGTATGACCCGTTCCGGCGTTGAGGCGGGGTCCCGCAAAATGCGCAGCGCATAATGCTCCAGGTCCCCGAAATCAAGCAGCCCCTTGGCGCGCTTGGCCGCCTCGTAGCGTTCGCCGAACCGGATCGCAAGTTCCGCCAGCGCTGCCATGTCGGGCGCCAGTTCCCGCATTTCCCGGGCGTAACGTTCCGGCGATCGCACCAGCCATTGCGCCGACAGTTTCGCCACCGTCTTCTTGGCCGATTCGCGGTACGCTTTCACCCTCTCCTGCAACGCCGCATCGTATTCATCACCGCGGCAAGCCTTCAGCCTGCCGAACGTACAGGCGGCCATCGCATGCTGCCAGGCGCTCCAATCATCGGTGCCGAAAGCGGCGATGACATGACGTACCGCTGCCAGATCGGCCTCCAGCGTATCGGCATAGGGCGCCGGCCCGCCCGGCTCGCGGCACAAGCGGAGTGCGGCTTCCAGCATTTGCGCCGCACCGCTGAGTTGCAGACGCGCATCGTCCAGCAGACTGCGAACCCACAGGGAATGCAGCAAATCTGCGGCGTCCTCGACCTGAAACTGCGCCGCCGCTGAAGTGAGCCAATGCGCAGGCCACGGATGGCTGGCCGCAAACGCATGCAATTCGAGAATGAGCCGATGCAGGGGTTCGTCGCTGCGTTCCCCGCCGAAACGGTCTGCCAGACGGGCAAGCGTGCCGTTTTCGCCTTCGGCCGCATAAGTTTCCTCGAACAGTTCATCCAGCGTATCCATGCGCAACAGTTCGGCTTCGGTCTCGTTGGCGATGCGAAAACCGGGGTCCAGTCCGATTAACGGCGCGTATCGCTCCACCACTTCCAGGCAGAACGAATGCAGCGTCGTGATCGCCGCCCGCGGCAAAAGCGCCAATTGCCGCTCCAGATGCCGGGAATCCGGCGTCCGCTCAAGCGCTTCTTCCAGCGCCCTGCGTATGCGCGCTTTCATTTCCGCAGCCGCAGCCTTGGTGAAAGTGGCCACAAGCAACGAATCCACCTGGAGCGGCCGTTCGGCATCGGCCACACGTGAAATGATCCGTTCCACAAGAACCGCCGTCTTCCCGGAACCGGCAGCGGCGGCAACCAGCAGATGCGAGCCTTCTGCCACGATGGCGGCCCACTGCTCGTCCGTCCACCGGCTGGATGCCGGCTTGGCTGGCCATGTCTTCGGCTGATGGTTCACCCCTGCTCTCCCCCTTCTGCCGACCGGGCAAGCTTAAGCCACAATTCGTCGCGGCTTGCCGCACGTGTCAATACCTGATAGGCGTTTCCGGCCAGTTCGGGATCAAACTGGCATACCGGACGATATTCGCAATGCGTGCACGGACTTCGCCGCTCCAGGCGATACGGCTTAATTGCCACATCCCCGGAGATAATCCGCCGGCCGATTTGCCGGATCTGGGCCCTGACCGACGCACGCAGTACGTTCCACTCCCGGCGATCCGCCACTTGCGACCGCGCCGAGAACGTCCCGTCCTTTTTGAACGATACGGGAATGATGGACGATGCCGAACCCGGATCTTTCAGCGATTCATCCATCAGGCGGACGGCCTGGCTGTCGGCCAGCACCAGCCCCTGCATCCGGAATTGCCGCAGCCACTGGGTCACAGCTTCCTCCGGGGACAACCCGTTGGCCGTGGCGAGGAGCGGATTGTGTACATGAAAATAAAGGACGCCCGCAGGCTCGGCCGGTTTGCCCAGCCAATGCGGCGCATGTGTGACGACAACGTCCAGATAAGCAAGCATTTGCAGGGATAGCCCATGCGCTACCTCATCCAGTTTCAGCCGTGCACCGCCGGACTTGTAATCGACAATCCGCAGCAGCAGTCCTTCCGGCGTTTCAGCCGCATCCACGCGGTCAATTCTGCCTGCGACGTCCATGCGCCGCCCCTGGCCCAGTTCGAGTGTCAGCGGCGGCAAAGGCGCATCCGGCCCGAAGGCGAGTTCGAGCCCGACCGGACGAAATGCCGACCAGCGGGCCTGCTCGCCGAGCACGGCAGAAGTACGGGCGACAATATCGCGTAATTTGCGCGCCATCACCCCATGCCGATGCGAAGAAAGCAAAATTTGCGACTGCACCCGGGGCAGCAAACGTTCGATGGCCGCTGCCGCTTCCTGCTGCCACAGCGCCAGATCTCCTGCCGCTTCACCGAGGGCAAACAGTTTCTCCGTCGTTTGACGCAGGGCGGCATGAAACAGTTGACCGATATCAGGCGCATCCACCCGGTATAGCCGCCGTTCTTTTAACCGCAAACCGTGCGCGGCAAAATGGCGGAACGGGCACGCGACAAAACGCTCCATCCGGGAAACGCTGGCCAGCAACCGCTCTCCGTAGAGCAGCAGGCTGGTTTCGGGCGACAGCGGTTTTTCGTCATTGGCATAATGCAGCGATGCCACCTGACGCTGCAATCGCTGCCGCCATGGTTCATGTGCCAGCAACCAATGATAGACCGACCACCAACCCGCTGCGATCGGAATCCCCGTCCGCAGCAGACGCAGACGGGTCAACAGATGGGTCATCGCCCTTCCCGGATGCACCGCAAACCCCAGTTGGACCGCTTCCGGATCGGTATCGGCAGGCTCTGCATTCTCCATTTGGACGTTCAATCCCGGAAACCGCCGCTTCAGCCGGTCGATCCATTCCGATGGCAACAGTGCCGCCCCTTCCTCGTCCGCCAGCGGCCAGGAAATCCACAGATGATCCGAAGGGGCCGTAAATGCCAGATACGTCAAAAAACGTTCGTCCAGCAACCGTCGTCTGGCGCCCGGCGCCATCATCAGGCCATGATCCGTCAGCCATTCCCGTTCCCGTTCTGACAGCAGACCGTCTTCCGGCATCCGCATCGGCCAAACGCCATCGCTGGCGCCCAACAGGTAGACGATTTTGAGCCGGTCCGACCGGGTGCGCTCCGGACTGCCGATCAGCACCGCATCCAGCGAAGGCGGCACGGCGCCCAGCCGCAACGCTTCCAGCCCTGCGTCGATCATCCCGGCAAACAGACGCACTTCCAACCGGGCCTCACCTGTCAACTCGACCATCTGGTCAAGCAGGTTCATGACGGCATCCCACAACTGGCGATGAACGACCGCCCGACCGGGCTGGCCTGATGCCGTATCTTCCGCACTCCAGCGCTCCAGCGTATCGGCAACCCCCGTCTCGTCCAGCAACCGGTACAGCGCTTCGCAATACTGCCGAACCGTTTGTCCCTTGTTCAACCGCTTTTCGAACGTCTTGATCGGCCCGAGCAGCGCATCGCGAACTTGCAGCATCCGGCTGAATTCCGTTTCGGCCCCTTCGGCGCCGGAACCGGCCATCTCCGCCGCTTCCGGGTCCGCATCCAGATCCTCCTGCGACAGCGGACGCCACACCCGGTCATCATGCCATCGCCAGCCGTCAATGCCTGCCGCCAGCGCATAATTTTCCAGGCGATCCACTTCATCGCGGCTCACCTGCCGCTCCGGCGTGCGGAGCAGGTCCGTCTTGGCGCAGCGAAACACTGCCTCCGCCCGCCATCCGTCCGTCACGCATTCCAGCGCGGAACGGATAAATTCCACCAAAGGATGATGGGCAACCGGCGATTTGCCATCCAGATAAAACGGAATGTCATAGTCGGCAAACACCGCCGACAGCAAATCCGCATATTCTTCCAGCCGGCGTACGAACACAGCCATGTCCCGCCAGCGTCTGCCTTCCTCGCGGACACGCTTCAGCATATCGCGGGCGCACGCTTCCGCTTCGACCCGCCGGTTGGCCGCCGCATGCAGGGACAATCCGCCAGACAGCCCGTCTTCCGGCGTCATCCGTTCCGGCCAGACGGCGCTGCGATGCTCCCAGTTACGCTCCAGAAACGCCAGCACCGGGTTACCGGCATGCCGGGGAGCACGTTCCGGTTGCAATACAACCGCAGGTTCCACGGGAATGCCGGCGGCATTTGCCAGCGCATGCAGCTTGGCCGATGTTTCTGCCGTCGGATGGAATGTGTGCAGTTCATCCGGCTGTTCGCCGGCAGCATAGGGCTTGTCCAGACAAAGGGCCACCGTGACGCGCTTCGCATGTTGCAGCAGCGCTTCGATCACCTTCAATTCCGCAGGCGTAAAACCGTGGAAGCCGTCAATCCATATTTCCGATTGGGCCAGCCAGGCGGATTCCGCCGCATTTTCTGCCAGCCGGAACAGCATATCTTCGCCATCCATCCACCGATTGGCCAGTTCCTTTTCCAGATCGCCGTATATCAGGGCCAGATCATGCAGCTTGTCCGCCAGCAGCGGAACATCCGCATCAGCCGCCAGGCCCGACGTCGCCTCCCGGCCAGATTGCGCAACTTGCTGCGCCGCAATCGCATACCGTTTCCACTCCGTGAGCAGTTCGTTCAGTCTGGCAATCAGTCCGGTGTCCGATGCGCCGCCCCCAAGCAGCCGCAACTGCGCACGCCGGGCCTGCAAAATTTTATGTAGCAGCATCGCCTTGCCATTTTCATGGATCTGGACGACGGCGATTCCGCCGGTCTCCTGCATGATCCGAAATGCCAATCTGCGGAAACTGAGCACCTGCAGCCGCATGAAACCGCCCACTTCCGGCATTTCGGCCATCGCCCGCTCCGCCAGAAACGTTGCCTGTTCCGGAACAAGCAGGATAAGCGGCGCGCCGCTTGGCTGTTCACACAAACGCATTCGGATTTCATCCAGTATCCGGTATGTCTTGCCGCTGCCCGAACGGCCGACGATCAATCGCAACGACACGCGGCAACCCCCTCTCCCGAAGCGACTTTAAACTTTCATCATTGTACCATACGGTTCAGCCATGCGCACAGACGTTCGGAAAACCGTCACAACAGCCGATGCCATTCAACGCCGTTCCGGCATCAGCCCGCAGCGCTTCAGCAGACCTGCCGAAACCCGGTCATGTCCCGACACGGACAGGCATAGGCTTGGATATCGGATGCCAAACGGGAGGGAACGAGCGTGTATATCGATTTTGCCGTCTACTCGGTCGCAGGCTTTCTGCTGCTGATCGGAGGCATGAAATTGACCGAATCGGCATTGGACCGGTGGGCGGGCAACCGTCTTTCGGCATGGTTGTCCCGGGCCACATCGACGCCTTTGCGCGGCTTTCTGTTCGGCACAATAGCCGCAGCAGGGTTGCAGAGCAGCACAGCCGTCACCGTGCTTACCATCGGTTTCGTCAATGCGGGCTGGATTACGTTGTCCCAAAGTTTTGGCATCATTCTCGGCATGAACGTCGGAACGACACTCACGACGGAAATGCTAAGCTGGCAATTGCACCGTTATGGCTGGTTCATTCTCGGAGGGGCATTTGCGGGATGGCTCTGGTCGGCGATGCAAAGTGAAATGAAGTCAGGGGGGCTTCCCCGGGGACGCATGGCAGCTTTGCGATATGGTTCGGTTGCACTGGCGGGATTCGGCTTTTTGCTGATCGGGTTTCAAATGCTGGTCGGCATGGGGAATTTGCTGCAACAAAATGAATTTCTGGCCTCCATCATGGAGAAATCCGGCACCAATCCGGCTTTCGGGTTGCTGGGCGGAGCCGTGTTGACCGCCGTCATTCATTCCAGTGCTGCCGTCATCGGGATCGTCATGGCGGCCGCCGGCAGCGGGGCAATGCCGCTGGAGACCGGCCTTGCCGTCGTGCTCGGCGCCAACATCGGCACCTGTTTTACCGGACTGGTCGCATCTTTGGGCGGGGGAATGGGCGGCCGTTTCGTTGCGTTGACCCAGCTTGCCCTGAATGCGGCTGGTGTTTTGCTGTTTTTGCCGCTTTTGCCGCTGCTCCAGGCCACGGTCGAATGGCTGGACCCTTCCGACCGATACGCCCAGATCGCGCATGCCCAGACCCTGTTCAACGTCGTCTGCTCGCTCGTTGCGCTGCCCCTCGCCTATTGGCCGGGATGGCGGACGCCTAAATGACCTCTCGCTGACCGCAAGCCGCCTTGGGGCAACCCAGACCTACAATGCTGTCCGGCTGCGCACTTCGAAAATGCCAAACTTCAAATAGTGACCTTCGTCCACCCCGACCAGACGGGGATGATCGCGTCCGGCACCATGCCAGTCGACCATGCGCAGTACTTTGCCGGCATCGCGCGCTGCTTCCTGGATGGTTTCCAGAAACAGTTCCGGACGCACATGATATGAACAGCTGGCGGTCACCAGAAAGCCGCCTTCGTTCAGCAGCTTCATCGCATGCAGATTGATATCCTTGTAACCGCGGCAGGCACCCGGCACGGCGCGTTTGGTCTTGGCAAAAGCCGGCGGGTCCAGAATGATGACATCCCAGGTGCGTCCCTCGGATGTCAAAGGCCTGGACGTGTCCATCTTCGGTACGCCCGGTGCGCCAGCTTTGCCCCGCGCTGCCCGTTCTTCCCGCCCGGCCACCTGGCGCCGCAAATATTCAAACGCATCGTCAACGACAAACTCGACGCGATCCGCAAATCCGTTTCGTTCCACGTTGCGTTTGGCCGTCTCCACCGCATGCGCAGAAACGTCCAGGCAAGTCACTTTTTTGGCGCCGTATTGGCAGGCATGCAGCGTGAAGCTGCCGGAATGCGCAAAACAGTCCAGCACTGTCGCGCCATCCCAATAGGGAAACGTAACGACTTTGCCGTTGGCATTGACGGGAACCATATCGGGCAGGCCCGCTTCGTTCAGCCTGGATTCGAGCCGGATTCCGCTTCGTGCGCCCCAGCCGGTCATGAGCGGTGCGATCGCTGCCCGGTTTTCACGCTGATCGTGGAAATAGCCGGTTTTTTGCCCGCTTTCGATATCGACTTCGATACGCAGCCCGTTTTCTTCAATTTCGACGTAGCGGGGACATTCGCCGTACAGGACCCCCGTCCTCTCGTGCAAGCCTTCCAGCGTGCGCACGCCTACGTCGCTCCGTTCATAAATGCCGCGCGGCTTGAACACGTCAACCAGGACAGGCAACCATATATCACGGGTCACCTCCATGCCCAGCGTCAGCACCTGCACCACCAGCACGTCGGCAAAACGATCGACGATGAGCCCCGGCAAAAAGTCCGCTTCGCCGTAGATTAGCCTGCAGGAATTGCCGCCGGTAAGAAAACGGCTGCGAAAGGCTGCACAGCGTTCGATGCGCTGGCGGAAAAACGCGGTGTCCATCGCCTGGATGGGGGAATAGGAGATGACCCGGATGGCGATTTGCGAATTCGGGTTGACGTAGCCGACGGCCAGCCATTTGCCCTTGGCATCGACGATTTCCGCCAGTTCCCCTCCAACTGGCTCGCCATTTTCCCAGCGTTCGATTTCATTGGCATAAACCCATGGATGGCCTTGTTCCAGTCTGGGCCTGCGTGTACGGCTCAGCACTGCTCTGAGCATCGTCATCACTTGTTCACGCCTTTCCGAATGTGTTCATTCAGCTGATTCCAGTGCGTCGGTGGAGATGCCCAGCAATGCAAGCGCCCTGGCCAATACTGCACAATTGTTGTCATAGCCTCTGGTCCGCTGCAGCCGCCACGCTTCCCGCGGCGCATACCAGGACACGCCGGCGATTTCCTCGACTTGTGCCTGTTGCTGGCCTCCGTCCGCCTCCACCAAAAAATAATGAACCACTTTGTCGACCGTGCCCCGGTCAATTGAGTCGTACTGGTAGCGAATCTCCGCAAGCGGTTCGATGATATGTCCCGTGATACCCGTTTCCTCCCGGATTTCCCGCAGCGCGGTCTGTTCGATCGACTCTCCCGGTTCCATCCGTCCTTTCGGCAGCGTCACCTGGCCAAACCGGTCTTCAATGAGCTGAATTTCCAATCCGCCTTCACTGCTTTTTCTGTAGACGACTCCGCCGCCCGATATTTCCTTCATCCTGCAACCTCCGATCGCGATCCTCATCCAGCGTCCGCGCATGCCCTCAGGCATGCAGGGCCATTGGCTTCTTTTCCGATTCCGGCAACACCGACAACAGTTCTCCCCGGCATTCGTTTACGCCCGGCTCCGTGATCCTGACGCGGCACAATTTCCCCCGCAGCGATTCGTCGCCCCGGAACAGCACATACAGATAGTTGTCCGAATACCCCGCAACCCACTCCTTGTCCGTCCAGCCTTTGGGCTGGCCCTCGGGGATGACGATGACCTCGCGACCCACCCAGGATTGGGCATAGGCGGCCTGCATCCGTTCCGACAGATCAATCAGCCTGTGTACCCGCTCATGCTTGATTTCCTCCGCCACCTGGTCCGTCATCCGTGCCGCCGGCGTCCCTGTACGTTTGGAATAGGGAAAGACATGCATTTCGGCAAAGCCGACCTGTTCCATGAAGCGATATCCCGTTTCAAACCGTTCCTCCGTCTCGCCCGGGAATCCGACGATGACATCCGTCGTAATCGCCACGCCCGGCATCGCTTCCCGAATGCGGGCGATTTTCTCGGCAAATTCCGCCGTCGTATACTTGCGGCGCATGCGCTTCAAAATTTCATCGTCCCCGGCTTGCAGCGGAATGTGCAAATGCCGGCACATTTTGGGAGAACTGTTCAATACGCGGATCATTTCGTCGTCGATTTGGCTCGCCTCGATCGAACTGATCCGGATTCGTTCCAGGCCTTCCACTTCAGCCAAATCTTCCAGCAGATTGGACAACCGGTAATTTTCCAGATCGTCACCGTAGCCGCCGGTATGAATGCCGGTCAGGACGATCTCCTTGTAGCCGGAAGCGACCAATTGGCGGGCCTGGTGCAGCACGCTTTCCGGCCTGCGGCTGCGCGAGAGGCCACGGGACCATGGAATGATGCAGAATGTGCAGAAATTGTTGCATCCTTCCTGGATTTTCAGAAACGCCCGGGTATGTTCGGCAAAATCCGGCACGTCCAACTCTTCGAATTCCCGGGTTTTCATGATGTTGCGCACGGCGTTGACCGGTTTGCGGTCCTGCTGGATTTGCCGGATATACGTCATGAGCTTGTCGCGATCCTGCGTGCCGACCACCAGATCGACGCCGGGTATCGCCAAAATTTCGGCAGGTGACGTCTGGGCATAGCAGCCGGTCACCGCAATGACCGCGTCCGGGTTGCGGCGAACGGCCCGCCGAATGATCTGGCGGCTTTTTTTGTCGCCGGTGTTGGTTACCGTACACGTGTTGATGACGTATACGTCGGCCGTTGACGTTTCAAAATCAACCTGCTCGTATCCCTCTTTTTTGAACAATTGCCACATCGCTTCGGTATCGTAAAAATTCACTTTGCAACCCAATGTATAAAATGCCACGCTAGGCATCGGTTTCTCCTCCCAACTCACCGGATTCGTATGCGAGACACGCCAGTGCGTACAACGCTGCAGTTTCCGTTCTCAAAATCCGTTTTCCCAGCCCGACACGTTGCGCCCCGGCCAGCGCCGCCGCTTCGGCTTCCTCCGGATCGAAACCGCCTTCCGGACCGACAACGATCAGCACCTCCGGCCGCTTTGGCGCGTGTGCCTGTTTCATGCGAAATGCCCGCAGCACCGGTCGCAAAGGACGGGTTCCCGCTTTTCCTTCCGCTTCATCGCACATCAGCACCAGATCAAAGGAGGAAAACTGCTGCAGCAATTCATTCCAGCCGCAGACCGGCCAAACTTCCGGAATGACGTCACGATGGCTCTGCTCGGCAGCTTCCTTGGCGATTTTGCGCCAGCGCTCAAGCCGCTTCGCTTCCTTGCGCGCATCATATTGCACGATCGTCCGGCGCGAAACAAACGGCTGAAAGGCGCAAGCGCCTGCTTCCGTCCCTTTCTGGATGACGGTTTCCAGCTTGTCGCCTTTGGGCAGACTTTGCGCCACTGTCAGCCGCCAGGCTGTCTCGGCATCGCTGGGCAAAGGCCGCAGGATGTCCGCCCGGATCGTCTGGTTGCTGATCCCGGAGACGCTGGCCAACACGACGCGGCCCCGGCCGTCGCAAGCGATAAACGAATCGCCTGGTTTCGCCCGCATGACGGTGCCCAGATGCCGGGCATCCTCCCCGCTGATTTCCACCGTCCGGTCCGTCATTTGTGAAGGCGCGACAAAATAGCGTTGCAATACGGATGCCTCCCCAATCTGTTTCATTCTCCATCATAACGCGTCCGGCCCTGCAGCGCCATAGCGTTGCGTTTCCAGCGTGCAACAGGTCAGGCGAGCAGCAGCTGCGGCCCCCCGAAAATCCAGCTGAAAAACCGGCTGAGACCCATCAAGATCGGTTCGATCAGGGAAAACAGCGGACCGATCGTCACGTTTCTGAGCGGCGGGATAAAAATCATCAGCAGGAAAATGAAAAAACTCCATTGTTCGTACCGCATCATCATGATGCGCACGCGCAGGGACATGAACTCTTCGGCAATGCGGTAGCCATCCAGCGGAGGGACCGGAATCAGGTTGAACAGCAACAGGACAAGGTTGATCTGCAGCCAATATTTCATCAGCGTCCAGAACGTGTCAAATGCAGCTCCGGACAACGGGATACCTGCTGCATACCAGATATATATGGCCATCACGCCAAGCGCAGCCAGCAAAAAATTGCTGAACGGGCCGGCCGCCGTCACGAGAATCGTCATGAGCCGGGGACGCCGGAAATTGCTCCGCCGAAACGGCACCGGTTTGGCCCAGCCAAACCCGGCCAGCAGCAAAAATAGCAAACCGATCCAGTCCAGATGAACCATCGGATTGAGTGAAACCCGCCCCTCACGCTGGGCCGTATCGTCACCAAATTTGTAAGCCGTCCATGCGTGAGCAAATTCGTGGACGGTAAACGCGACCAGCATCGCCAAAATGAAAAACGGCAGCTCTTCCAGCGGAAACCGGAGCAAACTCATGTGCCTGCACCTGCGTCTTTCGGCTTGGCTGCGATGAATGCGACCCAGTCATCCTGCCGGGACACTTCCACGATATCAAAGCCCGCTTCGCGCAGCCCCGTCGCCACTTGTGCCTCCTTGTTCTTGTAAATGCCGGAAGCGATATAATATCCCCCGGGCTTCAGCACACGCCAGACATCGTCGATGAACAACAAAATGATTTCTGCCAAAATGTTGGCGACAACCAGATCGACGGGGGGCTGAACCGCCGTAGCGGCTTTCTGCTCTTCCGGCTGCTGCAAAATGCCCAGCAGGTCACTCTGGCGTACTTCCACCACTTCCTGCAAGCCGTTTAGCCGGATGTTTTCGGTCGCGCTGGAGACGGCAACCGGGTCCAGATCAAGCGCCAGCACCCGCCCGGCCCCCAGCCTGATTGCGCCGATGGCCAAAATGCCGGAGCCCGTGCCGACATCGATGACCAACTCCCCGCCTCGTATCGTACGCTCCAGCGTCTGCAGACACAACGCCGTTGTCGGATGCGTACCGGTGCCAAAAGCCATGCCGGGGTCCAGTTCGATGACGACCTCATCCTCCCGCGGCTCATACGTTTCCCAGGTCGGTTTGATCGTCAGACGGTCCGTCACCTTCAGCGGCTTGAAATACTGTTTCCAGGCATCGGCCCAATCTTCATCCTGCACCTGGGTCACTGCAATCGTGAACTCGCCTGCGTCATATCCGAATGCCGGCAATCCGGCCAGCGCTTCGCGCAACTGCGCAATGACGGCATCCATATCCGTCTCCTCGGCAAAATAGCCTTTGATTTCGGCATAGCCGGGCCGAATATCGTTTAGCGGCTTGTCGTACCACTGCCCCAAAGACGTATCCCGCGGTTTGTCCGATGACCACGATTCTTCTACCGATACGCCCGCCGCTCCAAACTCGTACATATAATGAGAAACCATTTCCTGAGATGTCTCTGTTGCCAGGACGGTCAATTCATGCCAGCGCAAATCCGTTCCTCCCTATGGTCAAACCATTGTTGACCTTCATTATACACGTTCGGAAAACAGATAGGCAAAGAAAAGAAGTTGCGGTTATTTTTCCACAAGCTGTCCTTGGAGCATTGGATGTTGCTACCATGGGAATTACTACAGGAACCTTAATGGGCGTGCTGCTAGTGGGGTGGCTATCACTGGGATTATTGATCGAGGATATGAATGGCATACTTCGTAATAGAAAGTCTCCTGTCGAGGCAGTTCCCGACGACAGATGTTAGTGGAGATTTCAACATGAAAAATACCTTGCCCGACGGGCAAGGCTCACACGCATGAAACCAACGCTGCCATGAAACATCTCTGGCAGCTAAGCACCACTGTCAATAAATCGGCACTGGCAACAGTCCCGACCTTGGCAAACAAATGCGATTCTGTCAACGCACATAACCGTTTGCCGCACGAATGACACTGATCGCTTGTTCAACCGCCATCGCGGGAATTTGCACCGACAGCGAAAAAGGCAAATCTGTTCCGGCATCTGCCGAAGTCATGCCAATACCGGCTTCATCCGCAAATTCCGCATGGGCAGAAGAAGGATGTGCCGCCGCTCCCGGGGGTTGTACCCTTTCGATCCGGAAACGGTTCCCGCGAAGCGCCGTCAATTTGCGCACAACCGACTCAGCCTGTTCCTGGGTTGCAAATTTCGCCTCGATGAATCGGAAGTCTGTCATGGTCGCTCCTTGTAGGCAGCAGCTCTTTGGTCGGCCTCTTTTGCCCGTTGCTGCGCTTCCCGGTCATCTTCATCTGCCAGCTCTTCCGTAAATGCCACATCTTCAGCCGACGTAACCGGCAAATTCGGAAAATGCTCCTGTTGGCTGAATATGGCGTGACGGATCATGCCGAACATGACTGTTTCCCCTTTCATGCGTTGAATTGCAACCGATTTTGGCTAGTATGCGCGGATGAACTATTGCTTATACAGTTGCCGTTCTTCAAAAAGAAACCGCCAGGGGGTTGTTTCCCTGACGGCATGCCGGCTGGATCACCAGATTGCCCGCCGCTATCCTGCAGCTGCAGCCTTAGTCTCCCAATATCGCTTTTTTCATCCGGTCGAAAATATTGTTGCTTTGCTCGTGCGTCGTTTCTCCGCTTTCGGCTGCGAACTGGCGGAGCAGTTCCTTTTGGGTTTCGGTCAGATTGGTTGGCGTCACCACTGTCACTTTCACGTGCTGATCGCCCTGTCCGTAACCCCGCAGCCTCGGCACGCCTTTGCCCTTCAGGCGGAAATAGGTGCCGGTTTGGGTTCCGGGGGGAATTTTGAGTTTCACTTTTTCCGTCAACGTGGGCACTTCCAGCTCATCTCCGAGCGCAGCCTGTGCAAAAGTCAGCGGTACTTCGCAATAGATGTCGTCGCCTTCCCGCTCGAAAAACTCGTGCTCCTTCACGCGCAACACGATGTACAAATCGCCGGGGGGCCCTCCGCGAAGCCCGCTTTCCCCTTCTCCGCTGACGCGCAATTGTGAACCGTCATCGACGCCCGCCGGAATTTTGATATGAATTTTTCTCTGTTTTTTCACCTGACCGCTGCCGCCGCAAGTGCTGCAACGTTCGCGGATCGTTTGGCCGCGCCCGCCGCAGGCCGAACAGGTGCGACGATTGACGATACGGCCGAATGGCGTGTTTTGGGCGATTTCCTGTTGGCCCGTACCGCGGCAGACCGAACACGTATCCGGCTTTGTCCCCGGCTTGGCTCCGCTGCCATGGCAGGTGTCGCACGTTTCGGTGCGCGGAATGGTGATATCCGTCTCCTTGCCGAAAACGGCTTCCTTGAATTCGATTGTCATCGTGTATTGCAAATCATTTCCGCGCTGCGGTGCGTTCGGATTGCGTCGGCTGCTGCCACCGCCGAAAAACATATCGAAAATATCGCCAAAACCACCCATGTCCCCGGAAAAGCCGCCGCCGCCAAAACCCGCCGACGGGTCTTCATGTCCGTAACGGTCATAACGCGCCCTGCGCTGATCATCGCTGAGGACATCGTAGGCTTCTTTCACTTCCTTGAACTTGGCTTCGGCATCGGGCGACTTGTTTACGTCGGGATGATATTTGCGGGCCAGACTGCGGTAAGCTTTTTTGATCTCGTCGGCAGAGGCTCCCCGTTTGACGCCAAGCACTTCATAATAATCTCGTTTGTCAGCCAACTCTCCACCCCCTCATGCGGGAAAGTCAAAGCTGTTCCTGGACGGACGTTGCCGAGGAACAGCCTTGACTTCCGGATTCATGCCGTTTACTTCTTGTCGTCGTCGACCACTTCATAATCGGCGTCGACCACGTTCTCCTTCTTGGCCGAACCGGTACTTTCATTTGACTGGTCGGAGCCGGACGCATTTTGCTGCGCTTGCTCATACAGTTTGACAGACAATTGTTGAACGACCTGCGTCAATTCCTCCGTTGCGGCCTTGATTTCCTGCAGGTTGTCGCCTTCGAGCGCTTTTTTCACTTTGGCTTTGGCGTCTTCGGCTTTCTGGATTTCGCCGGCATCGACTTTGTCGCCCAATTCCTTGAGCGTCTTCTCCACCGTGTAGACCAATTGGTCTGCGCTGTTGCGGGCTTCAACCAATTCACGCCGCTTGTTGTCCTCTTCCTTGTACAGTTCGGCTTCCTTCTGCATCCGCTCGATCTCTTCCTTGGTCAGGCCGCTGGAAGAAGTGATCGTAATTTTTTGGCTCTTGCCCGTTCCCTTGTCCAGCGCGGACACGTTTACGATACCGTTGGCATCGATGTCGAACGTGACCTCGATTTGCGGAATGCCGCGGGGCGCCGGCGGAATATCGGTCAACATGAAGCGGCCCAGCGTCTTGTTGTCTTTGGCCATGGCACGCTCGCCCTGAAGGACGTGGATTTCCACGGACGTCTGATTGTCCGCATAGGTGGAAAAGATCTGGGACTTGCTCGTCGGAATGGTCGTATTGCGCTCGATCATTTTGGTCATGACACCGCCAGCCGTTTCAATACCGAGTGACAGCGGGGTCACGTCCAGCAGCACGACATCCTTGACGTCGCCCGTGAGTACACCTGCCTGCACCGCTGCGCCCAGCGCAACAACTTCATCCGGGTTGACGCCCTTGCTCGGCTCTTTGCCGATCAGCTTCTTGATGGCTTCCACGACCGCGGGAATCCGGGTCGAACCGCCAACCAATACGACTTTGTCAATGTCTGCCGGTGTCAGGCCGGCATCGGACAACGCCTGGCGTGTTGGCCCCATCGTGCGTTCAACGAGGTGGGCGGTCATTTCATCAAATTTGGCACGGGTCAGATTGACCTCCAGGTGTTGCGGTACGCCATCGACCACGGTGATGAACGGCAGCGAGATCGTCGTGGACAACGTGCCCGACAGTTCCTTTTTCGCTTTTTCCGCTGCATCTTTCAGGCGCTGAACCGCCGCTTTGTCTTTCATCAGATCGACGCCGTGCTCTTTTTTGAATTCGGCAGCCAGCCAATCCATGATGGCCTGGTCGAAATCGTCACCGCCAAGATGGTTGTCACCGCTGGTCGCCTTTACTTCAAAGAAGCCGTCGCCCAGTTCGAGAATGCTGACGTCGAATGTACCGCCGCCCAGGTCAAAGACGAGGATGGTATGGTCTTCGCTTTTCTCCAGGCCGTAAGCCAATGCCGCGGCTGTCGGTTCGTTGACGATCCGCAGCACTTCAAGGCCGGCGATGGTGCCCGCATCCTTGGTGGCCTGGCGCTGGCTGTCATTAAAATAAGCGGGCACGGTAATGACCGCTTTCGTCACCGGTTGACCCAGATAGGCTTCCGCATCGGCTTTCAGCTTTTGCAAGATCATGGCGGAAATTTCCTGGGGGGTATATTCTTTGCCGTCAATCGTCACTTTGTGGTTTGTTCCCATATGACGCTTGATGGAAATAATGGTGCGATCCGGGTTCGTAATGGCTTGCCGCTTGGCTGTTTCCCCGATCACCCGCTCGCCGTCCTTTTTGAAACCGACGACCGACGGTGTCGTGCGGCTGCCTTCCGCATTGGGAATAACGACGGCTTCGCCACCCTCCATTACCGCCACGCAGGAGTTGGTGGTGCCCAGGTCGATGCCGATTACTTTGCTCATCTAATTGATCCTCCCTATATTGTGAAACGAATTCGTTTAACCGCTCACTTTGACCATTGCAGGCCGCAGTACTTTATCCTTGAGCCAATAGCCATTTTGCAGCACTTCCACAACAATGCCTTCCTCATGTTCTTCGCTTTCCACCCGCATGACCGCCTGATGCAATTCGGGGTCAAACGGCACGCCAACCGCTTCCATGATGCGAAGACCTTCGCCTTCCAGCACCTGCAGCAGTTGACGGCGAATCATGTCCATTCCTTTATAGAAAGATTGTTGTTCTTCACTTTCTGCGCCAACCTGCATGGCCCGCTCAAAATTATCGAGAACCGGCAACAGCTGTCCAACGAGTTTTTGGGAGGCGTATTGTACGAGCTCTTCCTTCTCCCGTTGCGTCCGCCGCCGGTAATTGTCAAAGTCAGCCTGTACCCGGAGGTACCGGTTATAGTTTTCTTCCGCTTGCTTCGTCAGCTCTGCCAATTGCCGGGCAACCGGATCATCCGGCTGTTCCTCTCCGGTAGCCGTTTCGGACGTCTCGCCCCCGGCTTCTGCCGATTGCTCATCGGCTTGGGCAGTCGTATCTTCCGGATTCGGGATTTCCTCTGTCATGACGGAATTCCCCTCGAGATTGGCCGCATCGTCACGAGCCTCATTCTGTTCCGCCATTGTATCCCGCTCCTCTTTTTCTTTGCTTTCCGAAATGCTCATGATTGGACATTCACCTCCTTATCCCGCATGCCTTCCCGATGCTGGCACCCAATCATTTCAAGCCGCGGGACAACAGCACATCAATTTCCTTGGAAATAAAATCCAGCAAACTCATGACTTTGCCATATGCCATGCGGGTCGGACCCAAAATGCCGATCGTGCCGAGCGATTGCCCGTTGATCGAGTAGGTCGCGGTAATCAGGCTGCACTGATTGATCGCTTCCATCATATTCTCCGTACCGATGCGAACCTGGATGCCATCGGAACCGTTTAGCATCATTTGCGCAATATTCGCCGTCTCTTCCAGTGTGTCCAGAATCACCTTCGCCTTGTCAACATCCTTGAATTCAGGCTGTGTCAACATGTTGGCCGCCCCGCTCAAATACACGCGCGGGTCCTTCTGATCGGACAGGGATTGTTCCAGACGGTGAATGATTTCCTCGCAACGGGTGACATAGCGTCTGAGCTCGGTCGCAATTTCGCTGTGCAAGACCGATTTGATTTGATAGAATGGAACGCCATGCAGCTTGTCGTTCAACAGGTTGACGACTTTGTGCAGGTCCCGGATATCAAAATCTTCGGGAATTTCCATCGTACGGTGTTCCACATGGCCGGCATCCGTCACGATAATCGCAACCGCGGAATGCTCATTCAGCGGTACAAGCTGAAAATGCTTCAGCTTAGTCTGGAAAATCTCCGGACCAAGCACAATGGATGTGTATTTGGTCATTTGGGACAAAATTGTCGCAACATGACCGGTAACATCTTCCCAATGCATCATTTTTTTGGCGAAAAACGCCCGGATGGTACGCACATCTTCTTCCTGGACGCCGATGGGTTCTATCAAATGGTCGACATAATAGCGGTAGCCTTTGTTCGACGGAATCCGTCCGGCAGATGTATGCGGTTGTTCCAGCAGTCCCAGTTCTTCCAGATCGGCCATCTCGTTGCGAATGGTAGCCGGACTGAACGTTACGCCGCTTCGCTTGGAGATGCTGCGCGAACCGACCGGTTCCGCAGAACGAATATAATCATCCACAATCGCAGCGAGAATCATCCTTTGCCGGTCGCTAAGCATTCAACATCCCTCCATGTGTTAGCACTCGAATGAGCAGAGTGCTAAAAGCTATTACAAAAATACCAAACCCCTCCGATCGTGTCAAGGACGTTCCGGCAGTGTTTGGCATGTCGATTGCATTTCAGGCGCTGCATTTCCGGCATGTCTCTGCGGCTTTAGACAGCGCGGTCCCGGCAAGTCGCAGCCGCATCGGTGCAGCGCGATCAATGGAGCAATTTGAGTACCGCAATTTCGTCACAGCAATGCTGTTTTGGACAGTGAACGCAATCCGTCCATACTTTTTCGGGGAAAATTTCCTTATCTACCACTTCAAAACCGTTTTTCTTGAAAAAATCGACCGCATAAGTCAACGCCATCACCTTGGGAACGCCTAACCGACGCGCTTCTTCCAGCAAGGCATCAACCAGGCGGCTTCCCACTCCGTGACCCTTGTAGCCTTCCACAATGCCGAGGGAGCGAATTTCCACCAGATCCACGCCCAGCCGGAACAGCGAACCGCATCCGATCAAGCGGCCGTTGTCCTCCGCCACGACAAACGAGTCGATGTGCCGGAGCAATGCTTCACGCGAGCGCGGCAGCATAATGCCCTGTTCTGCATACCCCTGGATGAGCGCATACAATGGTTCGACGTCGGCGGGTTGCGCTTTGCGGCAAATGATGGTTACATTCACGAGTCTCCCTACTTTCCGGCAACCTATGATCAATGTGTATAAATATACAGCATGAAGAATGAATTTGCAACAAACAATTTGGTCAGATGAACGCGCCGAATACTTCGTTGCCGAGAAAAACGCCGCGTGCCGTCAAACGGTATCCTTCCTCCGACGGGATTCGTTCCAGCAGTCCCTGTTCCATAAGCCGGTCCAATGTTTCACCAAATATAGCGCCAATCTGCCGGCCACTGCCAAATTGTGCCGCGAAATCCGCTTGTTTGACGCCCTCCAGCATGCGCAGACCCACCATCATGAAATCTTCCATCGCCTCGCGGGTCGTTACGGGATGGGTTTCCAGCCGGGGCAATTGCCGCTGCGCACCGTCGATGTAGGCTTGTACGCCCCTGACATTGGAATGGCGCCATCCGCGGGCGTATCCGTGGGCGCCGGCGCCAAGGCCATAATACGGTTCATTGCGCCAGTATGTCCGATTGTGTCTGCTTTCATATCCTGGGCGGGCAAAATTGCTGATCTCATAATGGCGATAGCCCGCTTCCGTCAGCCGGTCGATCAGAAATTGATACATCGCGTTTTCCTCTTCCTCTTCCGGAAGCGGCAGTTCACCACGTTGATAAAGCCGATAGAACAGCGTATTTTCTTCGATTTTCAAACTATAGAGCGAATAATGGGGCAAATCGAGCGACAAAGCCCGATCAACACTATCCTCCAAATGATGAAGCTTCTGGTTCGGCAGTCCGAACATCAGATCGATCGACAGGTTGGCAAAACCTGCCGCCCTGGCGTTTTCAATGCTTCGGACGACATCCTCCGCCTGGTGAATCCGTCCGATTGTCCGCAACAGTTCATGATCAAACGTCTGCGCGCCGAAGCTGATCCGGTTCACGCCGCCTTCCCGCATCGCCGCCAGTTTTTCCGGATCGGTCGTACCGGGGTTTGCTTCCATTGTATATTCGGCATCGGGCGCAAGCGGAAAATGGCGCCGGACGGACGCAAGAAATCGTGTCATTTGCGCGGGGGTCAGCACCGTCGGCGTGCCGCCGCCGACAAAAACGGTGTCAATCCGTTCGGGCGGGAGTGCTTCGACAGTCAGCGCCATTTCCCGTTCCAGGGCATCCAGGTACGCGTCGATCGGCTGGCCTTCGGCCACGTAGGAATTGAAATCGCAGTAAAAGCACTTGTTCGTGCAGAACGGAATATGGATGTACAGCGCCCTGGGCGTCCAGGCATGCAGCGGGATTGGCGTCTCGCTGGAAGTGGATGTTGCCTTGCCGGCTCCTTGCATCGACTCCCCGGCCCTGTCCGACGAAATGCCATCACGTGCCTCATCCTCCGGTTTTGCTTGTCGCATGCCTGACACCCCCTACAGTTTCCGTTTCGGCGTAAAAAACAGGCCTGCTTTCAACAGGCCGTCAAGAAATAATAATATCATACATCGGTATGATGGTTTGGTCAAAAGAAAAAACGCCCGGCCAAAAGACCAGGCGGCATTGGGCAAATGTTTTTGAATAAGTAGTACTAAAAAAGTTGCAAAATATCAATCGTTGTCCAGCTTCAGCACTGCCATGAACGCCTCCTGGGGTACTTCGACATTGCCAACCTGTTTCATCCGCTTTTTGCCTTCCTTCTGCTTTTCCAGCAGTTTGCGTTTGCGTGTGATGTCGCCTCCATAACATTTGGCCAGCACGTTTTTGCGCATCGCCTTGATCGTCTCGCGGCTGATGATCTTCTGTCCGATCGCCGCCTGGATCGGCACCTCGAACATTTGCCGCGGGATCAGATCTTTCAGCTTTTCACAGATGACGCGGCCCCGCTGATAGGCGCGTTCCCGGTGTACGATGAATGAAAGCGCATCGACTTTTTCGCCATTGAGCAGGATGTCCATCTTGACCAGATTGGATGCCCGGTATCCGCTCAGTTCGTAATCGAAAGAAGCGTAACCTTTGGTGCTGGATTTGAGTTGGTCGAAAAAGTCATAGACGATTTCCGCCAGCGGAATTTCATATTTCAGCGTGACCCGATTGGTATCCAGATATTGCATGTCGACAAATTCGCCGCGCTTGCTCTGGCACAATTCCATGATGGCTCCGACGTAATCGTTTGGCACAATGATGGATGCCAGGACATAGGGCTCCTCTACCCGGTCGATCTTGCCCTGTTCCGGATATTCGGACGGATTGGAAATATCCAGCGTCTGGCCGTTGGTCAGCGTTACCTTGTAGATGACGCTTGGCGCCGTCGTAATCAGCGGAATGTTGAATTCCCGTTCAATCCGTTCCTGGATGATTTCCATGTGCAGCATACCGAGAAATCCGCAGCGGAATCCGAATCCGAGCGCCTGGGAAGTTTCCGGCTCAAACCGCAGCGAAGCGTCGTTCAGTTCCAGCTTCTCCAGCGCATCCCGCAAGTCGTTATAGTCCGTGGAATCAATCGGATACAAACCGCAGAACACCATCGGATTGATCCGGCGGTAGCCCGGCAAAGGTTCGGCGGTCGGATTGTTCGCGTCTGTAATCGTATCACCGACCCGCGTGTCCTTTACATTTTTGATGGACGCCGTCACGTAGCCGACCTCGCCCGGCCCCAGTTCATCCACCGGCGTCGCGCGCGGACGGAACGTGCCGACTTCAACCACGTCGAATACGGCCCCCGTCCCCATGAATTTGATGCGCGTGTTGGCATCGATTTTGCCATCAATGACACGAATATAGCAGACGACACCTTTGTAGGCATCATAGTGGGAATCGAAAATGAGCGCTTTCAGCGGCTTGTTCCGGTCGCCTTGCGGCGCGGGAATTTTGTGGACGACCTGTTCCAGAATCTCCTTGATGCCGATGCCGTTTTTCGCCGAGGCAAGCACCGCATCGCTGGCATCAAGACCGATAACGTCCTCGATTTCCTGCTTCACCCGTTCCGGTTCGGCACTGGGCAAGTCGATTTTGTTGACGACCGGCAAAATTTCCAGATTGTTCTCCAGCGCCAGATAAACATTTGCGAGTGTCTGGGCTTCAATGCCCTGGGCGGCGTCCACGATCAGCAGGGCTCCTTCGCAAGCAGCCAGGCTGCGCGATACTTCATAGGTAAAATCGACATGCCCCGGCGTATCGATCAGATGCAGCGTATAGGTTTCGCCATCGTCAGCCTTGTACTGCAACTGGACAGCCTGCATTTTGATCGTAATGCCGCGTTCCCGCTCCAGGTCCATCGAATCGAGCACCTGATCCTGCATCTCGCGCGAAGACAAAGCGCCCGTATATTCCAAAATGCGGTCGGCCAGCGTCGATTTGCCATGATCGATATGGGCGATAATGCAAAAATTGCGGATATGGCTCTGTTTCACTCGTGCATCAGCCATCAGATCTTCGTACCCTCCAAGCGAACCATGCATCAAATGAATATCACTTCATTATAGCAATTGGCTGGACAACCGGCAATCCGGCTTCTCAACGAGCAAATTCCAAACGCTGATTTTTATTCCAAATTATTCTTGACATGGATGACAGATGAACTTTATTATTTATTCATAGTTTACACATCGGATTAGTCTTATATAACGCCGCCGACAACCGTTCAAAAAAGACGATTCGACAAACCACCAAAAGGAGAGGTCATCCATGCAAAACAGAACAATCAAATCGGCTTCCGGCCGCAAATTCGCCCTCGGGCTGCTGCTCTTGCTCGTCCTGGCGATTGTCTCCGCATGCGGAAACAATGGCGACAAGGAAACCCAGGCAGCGCAAGGTAACGCCGACGCCAAGGAAACCAGAGACATTACCATCCGGATCGGCTATCAAAAATACGGCACCATCAACATTTTGAAAGCAAAAGGTTCGCTGGATCGCCGTCTGGCGGAGGAACGCAACATCAAAATCGAGTGGACGGAATTTCCAGGCGGACCGCAATTGCTGGAAGCGCTGAACGTAGGCAGCATCGATGTCGGTCATACGGGCGAGGCACCGCCGATCTTTGCACAGGCCGCCGGTGCGCCGCTGGTCTATCTGGCACATGAACCCCCGAGCCCGAAGAGCGAAGCCATCCTCGTTCCCAAAGATTCGCCGATTCAATCCGTCGCCGATCTGAAAGGCAAAACGGTCGTGCTGAACAAAGGTTCGAACGTACACTATCTGCTCGTCAAGCTGCTGGAACAAGCCGGACTATCCTATTCGGACGTTGACGTTAAATATTTGCCGCCTGCCGACGCGCGCGCCGCATTCGAAAAAAGCAACGTTGACGCCTGGGTCATCTGGGACCCGTTCCTTGCGGCAGCGGAAACGGCTACCGGCGGCAAAATATTGGCCGATGGCACAGGCGTTGTCGCCAATCACGAATTTTACCTGGCGACACGCAAGTTTGCCGAAAGCTATCCGGATCTGGTCAGGATTTTGCTGGAAGAGGCGGACAATATCGACACCTGGGCCAAGGAAAATCAACGGGAACTGGCCGAGCTGCTGACACCGCAGCTTGGCATAGACGTAGCGTCGCTTGAATTGGCAGCAGGTCGCCGCGCATACGGCGTCCAGCCGATTGACGACGAGCTGGTTCAGGCGCAGCAGGCCATTGCTGACACGTTTCATGAACTTGAACTGATTCCCAAAAAGCTGGATATTCGCGATGCCATTCTGAAATAGTCATTCATATTTCCGAAAGGAGAATACACATGAACGTTTTCTGGTTTATTCCAACGCACGGTGACGGCCGTTATCTGGGCACATCGCAAGGCGCACGGGCAGTCGATGGCGAATACATGCGGCAAATTGCCGAAGCAGCTGACCGGCTTGGCTTTCAGGGGGTTTTGATTCCGACGGGCAGTTCCTGTGAAGATCCCTGGATCGTGGCTTCCTCCCTCGTGCCCGTTACAAGACGCCTGAAATTTCTGGTGGCCGTGCGCCCTGGACTCATGTCCCCGACGGTAGCCGCGCGCATGGCGTCTACGCTGGACCGCATATCCGGCGGCAGGCTGCTCATCAATGTTGTCGCTGGCGGCGATCCGGTCGAACTGGCCGGGGACGGTCTGTTCCTGGAGCATGCGGAACGCTATCAACTGACAGATGAATTCCTGACCGTCTGGCGCAAGGAAATGGCCGGAGAAACCGTTAATTTTGAAGGACGCCACATCAAGGTCAAAGACGGGCATCTGGTATATCCGCCGATCCAGCAGCCGCATCCGCCGCTCTGGTTCGGCGGCTCTTCCGCCGTTGCCCAGCAAGTGGCGGCCGATCATGTCGACGTCTATTTGACCTGGGGTGAACCGCCGGCAGACGTTGCCGAAAAAATCGCAACCGTCCGCAAATTGGCAGAATTGAGGGGACGGAAAATACGGTTTGGCATCCGCTTGCATGTCATCGTCCGGGAGACGGACGAAGAAGCATGGCGCGCAGCCCATGAACTGATCCGCCATGTCGACGACCGGACGATTGCCGAAGCCCAGCGCATCTTCAGCCGCTTCGACTCCGTCGGACAGCAGCGCATGACCAGACTCCATCATGGAAACCGGTCCAATCTCGAAATCAGCCCCAATCTCTGGGCCGGTATCGGTCTGGTGCGCGGCGGCGCGGGAACGGCGCTCGTGGGCAGTCCGGAAACGGTCGCGGCACGCATGAAGGAATACGAAGCGCTTGGCATCGAAACGTTCATTTTTTCCGGTTATCCCCATCTGGAAGAAGCCTATCGCGTCGCAGAGCTGCTGTTCCCGTTGCTGTCGCTTGAGCAACCTGCGCTCCCGGGTCCTTCCTCCATCAGTCCTTTCGGCGAACTGATCGCCAACTCGGTAAGGCCGACGCCTAGAGCCTCGGCGCATTGAGGAGGAAACCATTGCCATGATTCGCAAGCTGCATAACCGATTCCCGGCTTCCACGCTGCCATGGTATCTGCCCTTATTCATATTGCTGGTCTGGCAACTGACGGGAAGTCTGGGCATATTGCCGGAGAGAACGATGCCCACGCCGCTGCAGGTCGTGCAGGCCGGATGGCAGTTGCTGCTGGACGGGACGCTGTTCACGTCGATCGGCATCAGCTCGATGAGAGCCATCACCGGTTTTTTGATTGGCGGTTCGATCGGGTTTTTGTTCGGACTGCTGAACGGGTTGATCCCGTTATCGGAAAAACTGACCGATTCGACCTTCCAGATGATTCGCAACGTTCCCCATCTGGCCATGATCCCGCTTGTCATCGCGTGGTTTGGCATCGATGAAGAAGCCAAAGTTTTTCTGGTTGCGCTTGGCGTCATGTTTCCGATCTACCTGAACACGCTGCATGGCATCCGGTCGGTCGATCCCGGCCTGATCGAAATGGGCCGCATTTACGGATTGCGCAACCTACAGCTTTACCGCAAGGTGATTCTGCCCGGCGCCATGCCTTCGATTTTGGTCGGCCTGCGATTTTCCCTGGGGATCATGTGGATTACGCTGATCGTGGCCGAAACGATTGCCGCAGATTCGGGCATCGGCTATATGGCGATGAACGCCCGGGAATTTTTCCAGCTGGATGTCGTCGTCCTCAGCATATTGCTCTATGCCCTGCTGGGCAAATTATCCGACTTGATCGCCAAGTGGCTGGAAAGGAGATGGCTGCAATGGCACCCGCATTACGCAACGAAGTCCTCGCCCGCGAAAGTACAGTAGCGGAAGAAGCGGCGCTCCGGGAACATGCGGCCCCGCACGCATTGACGAAGGCAAACGGGACGTTCACGGAAGGTCCTCGCGGCGTATCGATCTCTTTGCGCAACGTGACGAAACAGTTTGGCGACAAAGTCGTGCTGCGCCATTTGAATCTGGAGATCGAGCCGGGCAAATTCATCGCCATCGTCGGCCGGAGCGGCTGCGGCAAAAGTACGCTGCTCAGGTTGCTGGCCGGCCTGGAAACCGCCAGCAGCGGCGAATTGCTGCGGGAACATGCGGCGATTGACGGAATCGATCCGGATACACGATTCATGTTCCAGGATTCGCGCCTGTTGCCCTGGCAGACCGTGCTGGACAACGTGAAGCTGGGGCTGAACGGGTTCAATTCCGTGGATGCAAATCGCAAGGCGCATGCCGCGCTGAAGCTGGTTGGCCTGGAAGACCGGGCAAACGATTGGCCTTCGGTCCTCTCGGGCGGGCAACGGCAACGCGTCGCATTGGCCCGCGCGTTGGTCGGCAATCCGCGGTTACTGCTGTTTGACGAACCGCTTGGCGCACTCGATGCGCTGACGCGCATCGATATGCAGCGGCTCATCGAACATTTGTGGAAACAGCGGGGATTTACGGCTGTGCTCGTGACACATGATGTCAGCGAGGCTGTTGCGCTGGCCGACCGGGTCATCCTGATCGAAGAAGGCCGCGTTGCACTGGACGTCTCCATAACATTGGCACGTCCGCGCATCAAAGACAGCGGCTTCGCCCATTTCGAAAAACTGATTCTGGAACGCGTCATGTCCCCGTCATCCCATACGGAAGACAGAACGGAAACGGAGTTCGACATTTGAGCAGATCACGAAGATCCAGCCTGAAAAAACTTGCGAAAAAACAAAAAGACGTCCGGTGCGGTTCATGCGACCGCAAAGGACGTCTTTCTTGCATCTCCCGTCATCCAAACACCCGCCCAAAGGGCGATCAGGCGGAGGCGGTTACCGGCTGCAGGACGTTTGCGAGTGCATCTGCCGTTTTCGCCAGCCGTGCAGTCAATTCTTCATCCAGCGTGAAGGTCCCTTCTCCCGTCCGGACCACCTGCGTGTCGACCGCATAGGCACCAGCCAGCAACAGACGCGCACCAAGCGCGGATAACACCGGCTTCAATGCATAATCGATCACGAGCAGGTTGGAAATGGACCCGCCAATGAAGATCGGCAGCACCGGCTTGTCGGCAAATGCGTCCCGCGGCAGCAGATCCAGGTACGACTTCAAAATGCCGCTGTACGATGCCTTGAAAACCGGACTTGCCACAATGACCGCATCTGCTGCAGCCACCCTGCGATTGGCTTCCTCAACCACCGGACTGTCGAATTTCGCACCAATCAGCACGTCCGGCGGCAATTCGGATACATGAAGCCAATCAGCCGAAATCCCTCTCTCTGCCAGACGCCGCTCCACTTCCTGCAATACGCCGGTCAATCGGGAGGCCGGACTTGGACTCCCGGTAATGATGATCACTTTGCTCATCAACAATCGTTTCTCCTTATGAAATAATTATTCCTATCATTTTAGTGTGCTTAATTTGCTAAATCGTACCATAACATCATATTAGCGTCAACCACAAATGTACAGAATTCGCTCTCCGATCAAGAACCGGTTACTTTGTCAAAAAGCGAGACGACAAACCGGATGCCACCGCTGGAGATTTCGTGCAAGGTTTTGGCCGTGGCCGATGAAACCCGGTCAATCAGCGGCACTTTGTCCTGGCGCGGGATGACGATGCCGGAATCATACACGATCGTCTGCGGACGGTTTTGGCGCGGCGGCAGCGTCCAGTCTCCCGATGCATTGCTTGGAGCGGATGGTGCAGTGGCCATCGGATAGTCCAGCGGGCCATACACCCGTTCTATGCCGCGTGTGGACAAATCCATGCCATAAAGCACGGCGAAAGCGATAACCCCTGCGAGCATCAACAATTTCACAGAATCGTTCCTCACCAGAATCCCTCCCCGACTGATTGCTATTGTCCGTCCGCCTGGCCCGATACCGCTTGCGCATTCTGGCTCTCCCAATAGATTTCCGCGATGACTTCAGCCAATGCGTCGGCCGTGCGATAGCATTCCCTGAGCGTATTTTCGATGCCCCCGATTTCGATCAGCACACTTTCCGTGGATACCGATTGATTGTATTCCCCGTTGCCATTGGCCGCACTTTTCCCCCAAATCCCCCGTGACAAACCCGGGTAGCGCTGTTCCAATTTTTCGTGAATGCGGCTGGCAAACGCTTCGTTTTTCTTCCAGTCCGGATTTTTGTGACCGATGATGAAGTACACCTGGGCATAATCCACCCCGTTGATCGTTGCGGTCGTTTTGCTGCGGCGCTGGGAATCCCGGTGGATGTCAAAGAAATATTGCAAACGGGGATTCTCCGCCATCGCCTGACGGACGGTTTCCAGCGAATATTTATAGGAAGCGTTCCATTGATAGGATTTGACGGTTGTCGCATAATCGGTCGAGGAATGCAATGCGCCGACGCCTCTGGCTTCCAATTGGTTCGCCAGACGTTTGCCGACCAGCGTAATGTTGATTTTGCTGTCGGACGGGTCCTTGCTGGTTGCATCCAATTCCGGCAACCAGGATTCACGATTGTGGCTATGATAGATCAATACGGCTTTGTGCCGAATCTCATCCGCTTCACTGGCATCAGGGTCATCGGGCTGCGATGCCGGCGGCGTGCTGCCTTTCTGGACGGGTGAGCGCAGATCCGGTTGCCCGGCCTGGAGCACCGGCGGCGAATCTGCACCCGACGGATGCGGCGAAGGAGACAAATCCTGTCCCACGCCAGCAGACGGACCGCGATCTTCCGGCCCCTCGTCATCTCCGCCTGAACCCGGGCGCAACAGGATGGAAGGTTCCAGGCTTGCGCCTGGCAATTCAAACGCCAGCAAACTGCGCGGATCGTCCGGGTTGAGATCGGTCAACAACCGCACGAAGAATGACGCCAGCTTGCCGGACCGGTATGGCGACGATTCGCCCGAGACAGGCAGATGCGGCAGTTCGGCACCCAGCATCGATTCAAAAAAACGGCCGGATACCGACGCGGCGAGTCCTTTCATCGTTTGCACCGGTGAAACGCTGTAAGATTGCTGGATCATGCCCGCCAGACCCACGATGATGAAGAGCAGCATCGAACAGAGACAGAGGAAGAAGTAAGTTCGGCTGGCAGCGACGACTTTCCGGACACGGTACCAGTACAGGCGCCAATGTCCCGAAACGGCAACGGTCTTCAACGGATTCATCCTCCTGTCCGGTCCCGGTTGGACCGACTCTCTTTTTGTACAGGTAATGAATCTTATGAGATTATCAATTTGGTTAGAACGCAAAAAAGAAGATTTATAGAGTCCGAAGCAGACAAACTGCCTCCCGCCACTTGCGGGAGGCGACTGTCAAGCATGACAACCGGATCAATGCGTATATGCGGCGACATTGTCCGAATCGATCGCTTCATGCAGAGCAGCGTTCAAGCCGCTGGCCAAAATGTTGGCAATGTCCTCCATGAACTTGTCGATTTCTTTCGGGGTGACCAGCAGATCGTGACCAAGCGGCTGCAACACTTCACGCACGAGCCCAAGCCGTTCCTGTTCCGACAGATTGCCAAATAAACCGAACAACACCTGCGTGTTTGACGTTTGCTGCTTCATATGATCAAACACCATATCCAGCGTATTGTTCACGATTGTGGAAGCGTAGACGACGGTCGGCACACCGATGGCAATGACCGGAACACCCATAATCTCTTTCGTCAGACCGCGGCGTTTGTTGCCAATGCCGGAACCCGGATGGATGCCGGTATCCGCAATCTGGATGGTCGTATTCACACGATCCAGCGATCTGGAAGCAAGCGCATCGATGGCGATGATGATGTCCGGCTTCGCCTTTTCAACGACACCGGCAATGATGTCGCTGGACTCGATGCCCGTCGTTCCCATCACGCCCGGCGCAATCGCGCTGACAGGCCGATAACCAGGCGCCACTTCATTGGGCATCAACTCGAAATAGTGGCGGGTCACCATCACATTTTCCACCACAAGCGGCCCCAAGGCGTCCGGCGTGACATTCCAGTTGCCCAAACCCGCAATCAGCACGCTGGCACTGCGGGTGACGCCAATGCGCGCCAGAAACGCCTCGAACTCCTGCGCAAATTTCGTCGCCACCTTGTCCTGCAGATCGGTGTCGCCCTTGCGCAATTCCGGCACCTCAAGCGTTACGTAATGTCCGCGCATTTTGCCGATCCTCCGGGAACCTTCCTCCGTCTGGATGTGCATGCGCGTGACCTTGATGCCATTCGTCTGTTCCGATTCGGTCCAGACACCGGAAATCGAACCACCTGAAGCAGCCATTTCCTGGGCTTCCAGTGCAAGATCGGTTCGTGTGCAATAGAGGTTCAGATCCATGGTCATCAGATTGATACGACTCCTTTCGCCGAGGAAGACAGTGGGAAATTCCTTGCGTTTTGCCCCCTTGCATGATAGAATGTTACAAGTTGTGTGGAGAAATACGTAAGTTTTTGCAGGAGGTGAAACGAAATGCCGAACATCAAATCCGCCATCAAACGGACGAAAACAAACGAAAAACGCCGTCTGCGCAACGCATCGCAAAAATCCGCGCTGCGTACGGCCGTGAAGCAAGCTGATCTCGCTATCGCCGGCACGGACGTCAACGCGGCGAGACAAGCGCTGATCGTTGCCCAGAAAAAATTGGACAAAGCGGTTACGAAAGGCCTCATTCACAAAAATGCTGCCGCCCGCAAAAAATCCCGCCTTGCCAAGAAGTTGAACGCCATGTCCGCACAAGGTTGAACAATTGGACCTGTGCTTGACGATAAGCGTCTGTCGTGAAATTACCAAAAGAGGTGTCCCCCTCGGGGAGACACCTCTTTTTTTGGGTCTTCTTTTACTGTCTTCGTTTGCTACCTCTTTGCCATTGCAACCTTACCCTGCACCCGCCGAAGCGGTTCGCAGCAAAAACAATTCCAGCCCCAGCGCCTTATCGACCTGACCGGTTTTCATCGCCCAATCCAGGTCGGCTCCTTCGGAGAGCAGTTGTGTCAACCGGCGTTTGCTGAATTTTTTGGCCTGCTCCGCCGTCATCCTGACCGCAAACGGATGCAGGCCAAGTTGACCGGCCATTTGCTGCGGCGTATAGCCCTGCTCTCCCAATTCTTTCACCTGGAGCATATGCCGAAACTGTCGGACGAGCAGGGCCAGCAGTTTGATCGGCTCTTCCCGCTGGCGAAGCAGGTCATGATACAGTGCCATCACGCGTTCCGTTTGCAGCGCTGCCAGCGCTTCCGTCAGCCTGAATACGTTCTGTTCGACAGCCGCTGGAACAAGCGCATCCACCATGTCGGCCGTAATCCGGCCATCGGTGCCGGCATACAATACGAGCTTGTCCAGTTCGGCTGACAGTTGCTGCATGTCGGTGCCCGCCCTGCGCAACAACTGTTCGGCCGCATCCGGCGCCATGTGGCGCCCCTGTTTTTCCGCCCTGCGGACCATCCAATTCAACAGTTCTTCCGTCGACAGGGGTGCAAAATGGACAACCGCATCCGCCGCTTTAGCGGCTTTGACCAGTTTTTTCCGCTCATCAAGCTTCTCTTGCGCCACGATAAATACCAATACCGTAGAATCAAAAGGCTGGGCCAAATAGGAAGTCAGCCGTTCAGGCCGATGTTCCAGCCTGCCGGATTCCCTGCCCGCGACAAACAGCACGCTGTCTTGAACCAGAATCAATTTGTGCGAAACAAGAAACGGCGGCGTTTCGGCTTCATCGATGATGGCATCAAGCGCGGTCTCCGACGTGTCGAACCGGACAATCGCCATCTCCCGCTGCTCCGGTTCCACCAGCAGTTCCGTCAGCTGGTGAACAAATTGTTCCACCAGGAATGTTTCCGTACCAAATGCAACATAATAAGGACGAACCCGGCCTTCCCGCAACTCGCGAAACGCTTTTCTCGCTTCCATCAGACACCCTCCCGTTCCCACTCCCAGTATAACGCAAACAAAGAGGCCGCGTCTTGCGAAAAGACACGGCCTCTTTGTGTGAGGACATCTATATCAACGTTCGCCGGCCGGCCCATGGATCCGGCGCGAACGACCGTGACGACGTCCCGCAAATGGCGTCGACACCATCTCATACAACATACGCCGAACGGATCCAAAAGGTGACAGCGATTCAGTCCGTCAGTTCCGTCCAATCTGATACACGCATTTTTTGTTCGGACTCCCGTCCTTCCGGATCCACAAACTTGATGAGCAATTCAGTGCTGTCCCCGTTCCAGGCAAGCCCGCCGGGAGTTCCTTCCCCGAACGTCCGTTCAAAAACCTGACTGCCGTCGCTCATACGATACAATTGCAGTGTTTGGCCAGTCAGCACCGCCCGCCATTGGCCATCGGGAGAAACTTGCTCTTCCGGTTCCACAACAAATCCAAGCATCAAGAGCGATTCGTCCGACTCCGGCTCCGGAAGCAACTGCTGTTCCGGCGGTGCGACTTCTCCACCGGCAGGCTCTCCGGCCTCCGTATGTTCATTCGTGAGCCCTTTTTCCAAAGAGGTGTCCGCTTCGATGCTGTCCATGGCCATTTCGTTGGCCCGGCTGGCTCCGCCTTCCGGATTGGACGACTGCAATCCATCTTGCCCGCTGTTTCCGGGAGATACCGCTGCAGCAGCAGAACTGGTGATTAATTTATCTTGTTCTTTCAGATCGTAACCGGATTCGGCGGGCAGATTGTTTCCGGATGGGGCGGGTGCCACATTTCCGGCAATACCATATTGATCCGCGACCTGCATGCTGCCCGATTTATCGGCAAGTTCGTTCGCCTGCGACAAACTGGCCGCTTCTTGCTGTTTGGAACGATTGAGCGGTTGGCCGAGCGGGTTGAAAATGAACAGCAGCGCCACCGCTGCACCCAATGCCACCAAACCGGACATTTTCGCCAACCAGGTGCGACGGGTTGAAGCGGCACGGCGGCCCGCTTCCGAAATGGAGGCTGCCTCTTCCCTGCCCGCATCACCCAGGCGATCCAACTCGGGCAAAATCGCGTCCACCAGGCTGTAGGGCGGCACCACACGCGGCAGTTGCTCCAGACCTTTTGACAACCGGACCAATCTTTCAAACATGGCTGCGCACTCGGGGCATTGTCCGATATGGGCCATCAAGGCGGATGTTTCCCGTTCATTCAAATCATGATCGACATACCGCTGCATCCATTCCCTCTCCTCTTGGCAATTCATCCGCGGACACCCCCTTTCTGGTAATCATGAAGCAAGACCTGCAATTGCTGCCGGGCCCGAAACAGATAGGATTTGACCGTGTTCAAGGGTAATCCCAGCGATTCGGCTATTTCATTGTAGGAAAAATCCTGCAAATAGCGAAGGACGACAACCGTACGGTGCTGGTCGGGCAATTTGCCGATCGCTTCCCGGATGTCTTCCGCCGCATACGCCGACATCACTTCGCCTTCTACATCATCCGCAGCATGAAACACCAGTTCATGCTCATCGATGGAAACCGCCGGCTTCTTCCGGCGAAATTTGTCAATGCAGATGTTTGTCACGATCCGCTGCACCCAGGTCCTGAATTGAGCTTTCTCCTCGTATGTCCCGATTTTCGTATAAATGCGAATCAGGGCTTCCTGCGCCGCATCCAGCGCATCCTGCTCATGATTCAGCAAATAATATGCCGTTCGGTACACCTGATGCTCGACTTCGCGGAGCAGCGATACAAGTGCATCCCGGTCGCCCGCTTGCGCGGCCTTGATCAGCGCCGGCTCCACCACAGAAGATCCTCTCCTCCCGTGCAACCTCACAGACGACATGTCACGCCAAAAGGTTGCACATCCCAAATCGCCATGCATGAAACAAAAACTTGCGAACAATATATTCAGTCTAGCAAAAAATACGAATGCCGGACAGTGCCTGCCTTCAAGGCCAAAGACCTACCGCTAGTTCGCTCCGCTTGTTCCTCCGCTGCATGGTGCCGTCGGACGCAATCCGATACTGGATTTCTCCGTCCCGGTCCGTACGCCACAACTGGCTGCCGGTTGACCTGATCCTCTCGACAACGGTCGGATGCGGATGACCGTATATATTGCGTCCGCCGACTGAAATGACCGTTTCTTTAGGCCGCCACCATGCCAGCCAGAACGATTGGGTGGATGTTCGACTGCCATGGTGCGCTACCTTCAGGACATCGATGGGGGCATACCCTGGCGAATCATCCTTCTTTTGGCCCGTATCTTCGGCGAGTGCGGCCAGGATGAGCCGTTCACCCGCAGCCTCGAGATCCCCTGTCAGCAGAAACGTTCTGCCGTACAACTTCAAACGTAACACAATGCTGTGCCCATTTTGACCGGATATGACTGGAAACCGTCGAACGGCTGCGTTTTCAGCCGTCGTCGATGCCAGCGGGTCCGGCAACGGGTGCAAGACCTCCAGCATGGCCGAACGGTCGATTTCCCAGCGATCCCCGCCCCGGACCGCATACACCGGAACGTCGCGCGCAATCGCCAGTTGGAACAGGCGTTCAACCGCGTCATCGTCTTTCCATGTTCCATTCCAAACCAGCGCACCCACGGAAATTTCGCGCAACACCGCTTCGGCACCGCCGATATGGTCGGCATCCAGGTGGGTGAGCACCAATGCGTCCAGATGGCGAACACCGCGTTGCCAAAGCAGCGGCACGATCAACTTCTGTCCGATTTCATAAGGTTCCCGGCGTTCCCGCCAGCGATCTTCCTCCTTGCGGAACCGGATGGTTCCGCCCGCATCGATGAGCAGATGCTTGCCTGTTCCGGTTCGGACCAGGATGCTGTCCCCCTGCCCGACATCCAAAAACTGGACATACGCATGCTGATCCAAAAATGCGGGGCGATACGCCCATAGCCACCAACTGCTCCATAACAGTACAATCAGCAATCCGGACGCATACATGCGCAAAGCGTTCCGCTTCACTGATCTGGTCGGCTTTGTTCCCGCTGATGGCTGAAGCGGTGCCGTCCGGTCATCATCCAAACCGCCGTCAGCCAAACAAGCAAGATCACCCTCCGATTTCCGGCTGCGCACCAACCAGAATGTGGCTCCCATGAAGACATAGGCAGCAACCACCCACAGCCGGGATGGCTGCGGCCAGACGGTACGCAGCGACGCGGCCGCATTCAGCCCATCGACGATCCAGAATGTGAGACGGTTCGCATGCGTCGCAAGCCAGGCAAACACGATACCCAGCGGTTCCCAAATGCCACCCAGCACAACGGACGCCATGCCCAGCGGCAGCACGGCAAAACTCACCAGCGGAACGATCAGCAAATTGGCCGGGAGGGACAACAAATGAAAGCTGTTAAAATAGTAAATCGTAAGCGGCAGCGACGCGGCCTGGGCCGTGATGCCGACTGCCAGCGCGCTTTGCAGCCACCTGTACTTTACCCAGTCCAGCATTTGCAAGATGTCCCGGGTGAACAGCAGCAGCCCGGCAGTGACGACAAAAGACAGCTGGAAGCTGACATCCTCCACCACACCCGGGTCCCAGGCGACCATCACCATGGCCGCTGCCGCCAGCAGATGCAAACCGTCTTTCAACAAATGCCGCCGGGCCAAGGCCAGTGCGATCATGGCCATCAGGCATGCCCTGACGGCAGATGGTGAAGCGCCCGTAGCCAACATGTACAACGGCATCGCCGCCATCGCAATGGCAAAGGAGCGTTCCCGGGTCAAACGGAACAACGCGCAAAGCCGGAGCAAAACAAAAACAACGACGCCGACATGCAAACCCGAAATGGCCAATACATGCGTAAGTCCGAGTCTGGAAAAACCGTCATATTGTTCAGGGTCGATTTCGTCCCGGATGCCCGCAACCAAACCTTTCATATATCCCGCATCTCCATGCGGATACAGGCGATCGATCAATTGTCCGACCCGCAAACGGAATTGATCCATCGTTCGCAAGGGCCACATCGAAAGGGGGATACCGTCATCCAACGGCAACACCGCGGAAGCCCCCTGTGCCGACCATTGCCAGTGAATGCCCTGCCGAGCCAGATAGGCACGGTAGTCGAAAACGCCAAAATTGCCCGCGTCTCCAGGCCTTTCCGGCAAACCGGTCACCTTTACCGCATCTCCGCGCCGCCACTGCGCAGCAATTTCGAGTTCCTCCCGCGCCTGCAATTTGATGCGGACCATCACCGTTTCCCGGATGGATGCGTCTACAGCGCCATCAACACCGGCAACCTTATCCGCTTCCACCAGACGATTGGCGGCAAGACGGAACGCAACCAGATCGCCATCCACCTCCGGCGCCGACGCGATCCAGCCGCCAATCACCGCATCCGCCGGAACGGGACGCTGTGCCCAAAGCGCCGCCAGATCGGATCTGTCCGTCCATTCCACCCCCAGTCGTTGTCCGGTTGAAATGAGCATGGCCGCACAACAGACCAGGGCAAGCCGCCAGGGCCATGCACCCAGGAACCTGCATCCGATCACAACCATGATGGCACAGCCAAGCGCTGCTGCCTGCATGACGGTTTCCGGCCAAAGAGAAGGAACGGATGCGCCAAAAATCCAGAAACCGGCAACGGCGACCAGCGGTCTCCTGTTCATCTGCCTCCACCTCCCGGTTGGGCATGCACAAAAAAACCTCCCTGCCATCAGGCAAAGGAGGTGCTTCCCCGCATATTTCCCGCATCCATTGTTCACGCGCCCGCTACGGGCCGCGCTGTATTTGCACGATCATTCCAGGACAGATTCACTGGAAGGCATCCTGGACTTCGGTGTCCGGCGGCGGTACATAACCCGCAATTTGACGGAATCGAATGCCCCGCTGTTTCATCAATTCGACGACTTTGTCATAATCCTTGGCATAGATCCGGTGGAACACGATTTCTGCAATGCCGCTGTTTGCAAGCATGTTGGCGCAAGTCCAGCAAGGTTGATCCGTTACATAGACACTGGCGCCTTCGCGATCGATGCGGTCGGTAAACAGCAACAGGTTTTGTTCAGCGTGAATCGTCCGGATGCAACGCTGTTTCGTTTTGATCTCCCCGTCACCATCCGGATGCGGCGATTGCACCAATTCTTCCACAATCATGCAGCCGGCTTCGGAGCAGTCCGGTACCCCCATCGGCGCGCCGTTGTATGCCGAACCCAGCAGTTTTTTGCCCTGGACGAGCACGGCCCCCACATGCCGGCGGGGACAACGGGAACGGGTGGAAGCCATGAAGGCAATATCCATGAAATACGTATCCCAATCTTTGCGAACGGAAGATGTCATGATGCATCAACCTCCGGTTTGATGATGTTGCGGGTTTGCCCGGCCGGGATGCTCAGGGAGCAGCCTGCGGAACCGTTACGAGCGGCTGAAGCCGTTCAAACAGCGCGGAACCGATGCCGCTTACTTCCCGCAATTGCTCCACGCTTCGAAACCCCCCATGCCTGGAGCGGTATTCCACGATTGCCTGGGCTTTGACCGGCCCGATGCCGGGCAGACTTTCCAGTTCCGCTGCCGTTGCCGTATTGAGATTGAGCCGGCCCTGCAAGTCGTCTGCGGCAATTGCAGCCGACTCTTCCGCCGCGGAGGCACCGCTTGCGGATGCTGCAATCGGCGCCGGAGTATCCGGCACAGCGGTAGGCGCGGTTAGTGGTGCGAGCAGTGCCGCTTCGGGTGCCACCATTGTTGCGCGCAGCGCTTCATTGACCGGCTGCCAGCCGGGAATGCCATGTCCTTCTTGCCCATGCAACAAAACCATCAGCGCAATCCATCCGGCCAGCACACCACACCAGGATGCGAACCGGCGCAACATCCGGTCCGAAAAACGTGTTTCCCGCCGTCCCGTCATCGTCAGAGCTCCTTTCTGCCCGGATATGCCGAACCCAGTCATGCCGCGAAGTCCCGACACATATAGTGAGATGTAGCACAACAGTACAGAGGAGGGAACGTGCATGAAAGTCGGATTCATCGGCGCAGGCAGCATGGGAAGCTTGCTCGTCGAAGCTTTCATCCGCGCTGGCGCGATGCGACCCGGGGACATTGCCGTCTCCTCCAGGACGCATGCCAGAGCAGAGGCGCTTGCGAACCGATTTTCCGGCTTGTGCGTGACATCGAATGCCGAAGTTGCCAAACAGGCCCATCTGCTGTTCCTGTGCGTCAAACCTGTCGATTATCGCGACGTACTGCACGAAATTGCCCCGGGTGTCCGGCCGGAACAAATCGTGGTGTCCATAACCAGTCCGGTCAAGTTGGCACAATTGGAAAAACTGCTTCCCTGCAAAGCCGTCAAAATCATTCCCAGCATCGCCAATGCGGCGCATGCAGGCGCGTTGCTGCTCATGTGGGGCACACGTTTGGAAAACGGTGACCGCGAACTGCTGACCGCGCTTTTCAGCAAAATTGGCCGAATCGCGGAAATCAGCGAGGACGACGTTCGTGCGGCTTCCGATATCTCCAGTTGCGGACCGGCTTTTTTCGCCTATCTGATTGATGCATTTGCGGATGCCGCCGTTACACAGTCTGGCCTGGAACGCCAAACCGCCATTGCTCTCGCTTCGGAAATGCTGCTGGGAACCGCCCGGCTGCTGATCGAACACGGATTTTCCACGGCGGAATTGCAATCCCGGGTGTCCGTGCCCGGGGGCATTACAGCGGCAGCGCTGGAAACGCTGCAAGCCCATCTCGGCGACGCCTTCAAGGCGGTATTGCGCGTCACACATGCCAAATTTGCAGAGGACCTGGAGAAGGTGGAACGCATGCTGTTTCCTCCTTCTCCCTGAACGCGGTCAGTTTGCGACGATGTTCACCAGCTTGCCCTTGACGGCAATCACTTTGCGCACCGTCTTGCCGTTCAGTGCCGCCTGCACTTTGTCGAGCTTCATGGCCGCTTCCTGCAGCCCCGTTTCATCGAGATCGGAAGCGACCAGGACGCGGTCGACGATTTTGCCGTTGATCTGGACGGCAATTTCCACTTCCGCATCGACAGTCAGCGCAGGATCATATTCCGGCCACGGCTCATAAGTGATCGTATCCCGATGGCCCAGCTTTTCCCACAGTTCTTCGGCAATGTGCGGCGCAACCGGCGACAGCATCTGCACAAAATGGGCCATGGCCTGTTTCGGCAACGTCTCGGCTTTGTAGGATTCGTTGACGAAAATCATCAACTGGCTGATCGCGGTGTTGAAACGGAGATTTTCGTAATCTTCGGTGACCTTCTTGATCGTCTTGTGCCAGATGCGACGGAAGTTGTCGTCTCCCGGTACATCCTGGATTTTGGCGTTCAGGTTGCCATTGTCATCTACATACAGACGCCAGATGCGCGCGAGAAAACGGTGTACGCCTTCCACGCCGTTCGTATTCCACGGCTTTGTCGCCTCCAGCGGGCCCATGAACATTTCGTACATGCGCAGCGTATCCGCGCCGTAAGTCTGCACGATTTCATCCGGATTGATGACATTGCCGCGCGACTTGGACATTTTTTCGTTGTTGGTTCCCAGGATCATGCCCTGGTTGACCAGCTTCTGGAACGGCTCCTTTGTGGAGACAACTCCGATATCATAGAGCACCTTGTGCCAGAACCGCGCATACAGCAAGTGGAGCACGGCATGTTCCGCTCCCCCGATATACAGGTCGACCGGCAGCCATTCCTTCTGCTTCTCCTTCGAGCAAATTTCCTTGTCATTGTGCGGGTCGATGAATCGCAAGTAATACCAGCAGCTGCCTGCCCATTGCGGCATCGTGTTCGTCTCTCTGCGTGCCTTGCGTCCGGTGCGCGGATCGGTCACATACAGCCAGTCATGGACGTTCGCAAGCGGCGATTCTCCCGTTCCTGACGGTTCAATGGCATCGATGTCCGGCAATAGGAGCGGCAGCTCCTCTTCCGGAACCGTATCCATGGTGCCGTCTTCAAAATGCAGGATCGGAATCGGTTCTCCCCAATACCGCTGACGGCTGAACAGCCAGTCGCGCAAACGGTAGGTCACTTTTCCCGCGCCTTTGCCGGTGCTCTCGAGCCATTCAATCATCTTCTTGATGGCATCGGGCGTCGAAAGCCCGTTCAGGAAATCCGAATTGACGTGCTCGCCGTCTCCGGTGAACGCTCCTTCTTCCAGATTTCCGCCCTTAACCACTTCCACGATGGGCAAACCGAATTTGCGTGCGAATTCCCAGTCCCGTTCATCATGGCCGGGTACCGCCATGATCGCACCCGTACCATATCCGCCGAGCACATAATCGGCGATCCAGATCGGGATTTTGGCGTCATTGACCGGGTTGATCGCGTATGCACCGGTGAAGACACCGGTTTTGTCCTTGGCCAGGTCGGTCCGCTCCAGATCGCTTTTGCGGGCGGCCTGTTCGATATAAGCTTCGACTGCCGCCTTGCATTCCGGCGTCGTGATGACGTTTACCAGTTCATGTTCGGGCGCAAGCACGCAATACGTCGCGCCAAACAGCGTGTCCGGACGGGTGGTGAACACCTTGAGCGTCGCATCATGTCCGTCAATCGCAAACGTCACTTCCGCACCGGTCGATTTGCCGATCCAGTTGCGCTGCATTTCCTTGATGCTCTCCGACCAATCGAGCTCTTCCAGATCTTCGAGCAATCGTTCCGCATAATCCGTAATTTTCAGCATCCACTGGCGCATCGGCTTGCGAATGACAGGATGGCCTCCGCGTTCGCTCTTGCCGTCGATGACCTCTTCGTTCGCCAGCACCGTGCCGAGCGCAGGACACCAGTTCACCGGCACTTCCGCAATGTATGCGAGTCCCCGCTTGTACAGCTGGATGAAAATCCATTGTGTCCATTTGTAATAGTCCGGGTCCGTCGTGCTGAATTCGCGGTCCCAGTCATACGAGAAGCCAAGCGACTTGATCTGGCGGCGGAAATTGTTGATATTCTCCACGGTAATGTCGCGCGGATGGCGACCGGTTTGCAAAGCATACTGTTCGGCCGGAAGACCGAATGCATCCCATCCCATCGGATGCAGCACGTTATAACCGCGCATCCGCTTGTAGCGGCTGACGATGTCGGTCGCCGTATAGCCTTCGGGGTGCCCCACATGCAGCCCTGCGCCCGAAGGGTAGGGAAACATATCCAATGCATAAAACTTCGGTTTTCCGGGATCGTCAAGCGTGCGGAATGTTTTGTTCTCATCCCAGTAGCGCTGCCATTTCGGTTCAATTTCCTGCGGATTATAGCCGCCTTGTGTTTGGTTTTGGCTCATGTCATCATTCTCCTCTTGTCGCAGATAAATAAAAATCCCGCCCCTAGCCGTTGACGCTAGGGACGGGAGCGATTATCCCGTGGTACCACCCTAGTTGGCATCTCCCTGCCCGGGATTCTGCCCACTTGAACCCCGTAACGAGGGGAAACGCCGCACTTCGCGGGAACGCCCCTTCAGGGGACACCCGATTGTACGGAGGCTCCAAGGCGAGTTCATCGCCGCCATCCGCCGGTTTCCAGCCCAGCCCGGCTCTCTGTGGGACGCGTGTCGATTACTGCTCCTCTTCGACGCCTGAAGTTATGCCCTGATTATAGCCATCCGAAGCAAAAGATGTCAAGCGGGCCACCGGACCCGCCTCTTGTCGACCGATTGCCATACCAATCAAACAAACGGCAAACCGGCAATATGGCGAAACGATCGGCCAAATCAGGCTTCGGCCGCATCCGGTACGCCGGCCAGTTGGTCCCATCCCACGAATTGCACTTCGTCGGGCAGCCGGTCCGATCGGGCGCAAAGCGCCAGCTTGTATCCGGCTTCCAGCGCATAGAACCGCAAATGCCAGCAAATGCCGGATTCATCGCGATACACGACCGGCCCCGTTTCCGGAAACACATGAAGGGAAAACGAATCCAGCGGCATCGACAATCCGCGGCCAACCGCTTTGATGTAGCTTTCCTTGCCGGTCCACAATTCGAAAAACCGGTGCCGCCTCGCTTCACCCTCGCAGGCAAAAAGCGCCTCCTGATCTTCCCGGCTGAAAAATCGGCGGGCAACCGCTTCATCATATTCCCCGATCTGCTCGACATCGACACCCACGTCCTGTGATCCGAAGGCGGCAACAACCCAGTTGCCGGCATGCGACAAATTGAATGAAACATCCATCCCGGCTAGTTGCGGCTTGCCATATTCATTCTGGCTCCATGGCACAGCCTCGCCGCCCATTCCGTAGCTGACGCGCAGCACGTGCCGGACCAGCAATTCGGCGGCCAGACAGCGCCATTTGTCGCTCCATCGCCGGAATCGGACCATGCGTGCCCATCGGACTTCAGAAACGCAGGGACGAAGCCGTTCCAGTCCCTCGCCCGTTTCCAGGCAACGGTCGGGGATTCTGACCGCATAGAGACGAACATCCATGTGCCACACTCCCGGTTCTCCCTGGAAAATCGCGGATTGTCGGTATCGCTAAGACGGCCTTCTGGCGATAAAAAACAGGCGCTCCGAAGTATCGGTCGGCGGCGTCCAGGCAAAATCCGCGCATTGATGCAGCAATTCAAATCCGGCATGGGTCAGCTGCGTCACAAGCCATTCCGGGTCGTATGCGCGCTGGGTATGCGATTCTTCAAAACGCCGGTACAACCCCGCACCGCCGATCGATGCCTCTTCCCGCACAAAAAATGTCAAATCGTGCCGGATGGTCCGGCTCTTGTGATCATAATCCGACGTCCACAAGTATGCGATATCTTTTTCATCCAGTATAAACGGCTGTTCCTCCGCATATCGCTCCAGCGTGCGCGGCGCATGGACATCAAACAGGAACAGGCCGCCCGGCTTCAATCCCGCATACGTTTGCCGGATCGTTGCCGTCACATCCGATTCCGCCGTCAAATAATTCATGCAATCGCAAAAGCTGATGACGGCATCTACCGGGTCCGGCAATTCCCAATCGCGCATATCCTGCTGCAGCCAGCGAATGGAACCGCCTTTGCCGCGTACGGGCGGCTCCCCCCATTTGCTGCGGGCGATGGCCAACATTTCGGCCGAGATGTCAATGCCATAGACTTCAAATCCCGACTTGGCCAGCGGAATGGACAGATTGCCCGTCCCGCATCCCAAATCGACCACCGAATGGGGCATGCCGTATCGTTCAAAACAGCTGCGCGCCAGATTCATCCATTCCGCATAAGGCATATCTTCCATCAGGCGGTCGTAGATGGACGCAAATTCACGGTACGAATGGATGACGGTCTCCCTCTTTCGCGTCGTTTTTTGATTCCGTTTCCGCAGCGGGCGCAACCAAATATGTCCAGCCGCCACGCTGGGTCACCAGCCCGTCCTTCATCAGTTTCCCGAGTGCGCGCTTGAAGGCCGCTTTGCTGATCCCAAACCGCCGCTGCACGATATCCGCCGGCGTCTCGTCCGAATAAGGCATGCCGCCGTTCGGACGTTCCCGCAAAAACGACAGCAGCCGATCCGCATCTTCCAGCCGCCCCGTTTCCTTCGGCTGTCGCATGCTGAGCGTGACCCTGCCGTCATCGCGGACCTGGACAATTCGGGCCCGGAACGACTGGCCGATGCGCAGCGGTCCGGTCCGCTCATGGTCAGGTACATACCCCAGGACGCCAAAACCAAGCAGCCCGCCATCCACAATCGCAAAAACGCCATCGCGATAAATGTTGGTCACCCATGCTTGATGCCATTGGCCTTTCCACGACACGGGCGCCCGTACGACAAGCTTCGCGAAATCTTCCAGCTTGGCCAATCGGGCCAGCATGCGGCCTTCCTTGTCGCGTTTCATGACCACATGCACTTCGTCGCCGGTCTGGGGCCACGCATCGCGACGCGTCTCCGGCAATTCCTTCACGGGCAAAAGCAGTTGCCGTCCGATTCCCATTTCAAGAAAATAGCCGAATCTGGGATGAAAGTCCGCTACCGCAAGCCGTGCTAACCCGCCAAATTGAATCAGCGGCCGCCGCTGCGTCGCGGTCAACCGGCCCTTGTCATCGTGAAACAGGAACAGTTCAACCTCGTCACCAACTGCCGGACGGAAGGCGACCGCTTCCCCGTACGGCAACAACACCTCGCTGCCGCCAGTTTCCCCCGGTCCTGCAAACCAGCCGTACGGCGGCGCTTCCCTCCGGACGCGAAGCCGTACGACCGTTCCGGCTTCCAGTTCACGCGTCATACGCGTTCCACGACCTTCGCATCCGACCACAAACGTTCCAGATGATAATATTCGCGCTCATCCTTGTGGAAGACATGCGCAACGATATCCCCCATGTCGATCAGCACCCAGCGGGCGGTTTCCAATCCTTCCATCCGCACGCGCATGCCGAACTGTTCCGCGCGTTTGCGAATTTCGTCGGCGATGGCCAGCACCTGCGTATCCGAGTTGCCGTGGCAAATGACGAAATAATCCGCAACGAGCGAAATTCCCTGCAGGTTCAGCGTCACGATGTCGTGTGCCTTTTTGTCCTCCGCTCCCCCGATGACCGCTTTCAGCAAAGCTTCCGTTTGCGACGCCATATTCAACCTCCGTTTCGTTTGTGCCATTCCCTGATCAGATCGTTTCGCGCCAGAACGGTAAGCGGATAGATCCGTTTGCCCTGTTCCAGCAAATGCGATATGGTCGAGTCAAATCCGGCGATCAGCGCCTTCAGCAAATCTTGTTCCGCCAATTCGCGAACCCGCTCGACTCCCGGAAACTGCCGTCCGGGTTCAATATAGTCTGCCAGACATACGATCATGTCGGTCAGCGTCATCTGCTCTCTGCCGGACGTATGATACCGGATGGCATCCAGCACTTCAACATCCCTGATGCCGTACTCGTGCTCGGCCACCCAGGCGCCGACATGCGCATGCCACAATTCCTTGTCATAATCCAGCAGATCCTGTGGCAATCCGTGGTCCCGGATGACCTGCTCCTGACGGGCGATGGGCCAGGATTTGGCGTAATCGTGCAGCAACGCCGCAAGTTCGGCTTTTTCCGCATTTCCGCCGTATTTTTCGGCCAGGCGGATCGCCGATTGCACGACGCCAAGCGTATGCTGCCATCGTTTGTCGGGCATTTGCGCGCGTGTCGCTTCCCGCAAAGATTCAAGATTCATACAAACCATGCCTCCTAATCCATTCGCATACCGGGTCCGGTGTCATAAAACGGATCGAACGTCCCGCTTGCACGCGATGCCTGATTTCTGTGGAGGACAGTCCGATCGGCGGCATGATGGCTTTGACCAATTTGTTGCGGATATATGCGGGCAATCCGGAATCGCCGATTGGCGCTCCTGGCCTTTCCAGGCCGATGAAGGTGACGAATCCGGCCAGTTGTTCCGCGTTTTTCCAGTTCGGCAGATCGTTTACCATATCCGATCCGACGATCCAGAAAAAATCGCGATCCGGATGGCGGGCCCGCAATTCGATTACCGTATCTATCGTATAGGATACGCCTTGGCGGTCAAGTTCGATCGGTTCCGCGCGAAAATCGGGACAAGCGGCCAGCGCCGCTTCCAGCATATGCAACCGCTGGGCGGCATCGGTGCCGGGTGAGGATTTGTGCGGCGGAATGAATGTCGGAATGAACCACACTTCCTCCAGATTCGCCGCTTCTTTTGCCGCTTCGGCCGCCAGCAGATGTCCGTAATGGACCGGATCGAATGTGCCGCCAAACAGGCCGGTGCGCCGCATGAAATCACGCCTTTCCGGTCGGAGCGGGCAATTCGATCGTCTTGTTTTCCCTGGATTCCTTGTACAGGATGATCGTTTTGCCAATCACCTGCACCAGTTCGCAGCCTGCGCGAGCCGCCAGCTCCGGCCCGATCTCCCGCGCTTCCTCGAGTGAATTGTTCAGCACGGACACCTTGATCAGTTCGCGCGCCTCAAGCGCCTCTTGGATATGCCGGATGAGATGGTCGTTGATGCCGCCCTTGCCCACCTGGAAAATCGGATCGAGATGGTGGGCGAGCGAACGCAAATATCGCTTCTGTTTCCCAGTCAGCATGTGCTTTTCCTACTTTCCTGAAAGTGAGGCCAGCACCGCATCCCGCATAGCCTTGACGGGTGCCGGTTGGCCGGTCCAATATTCGAAGGCGTAAGCGCCCTGATAGACAAACATGCCGAGTCCGCCATGAATCCGGCAGCCCCGTTGTTCCGCTTCCTGCAAAAATCGCGTCTTCAGCGGATTGTAAATGAGATCGCTGGCCACCGCATCCGGCCGGAGCCAGGCGGCGTCAATCGGCGTCGCATCCACATCCGGAGCCATGCCGACGGAAGTCGTGTTGATGACGACATCGGCTTCCCGGCAAACTTCCCGCAACGCTTCCCAGGCAATCGCCCGGATGACAGTCCCCTTTTCGCCAACCGGATGATCCGCGGCGCCGTCATCGGCCAAGCGCCGGAAACCGCCCAGGCTGTCCGCCAGCGCCTGCGCTTTTTCGTGCGTCCGGTTGGCGATCCATATCGCTTCGGGATGTTCCCGCGCAAGCGCCCAGACGATGCCGCGTGATGCGCCTCCCGCACCAAGCACGACGATGCGCTTGCCTGCCAATTGGGGCTCGGCTTCTTCTTTCAGTGAACGGACATAACCGATGCCGTCCGTGTTGTAACCGATCAACCTGCCATCCCGGTTGACGATGGTATTGACGGCGCCGATGGCTTGCGCGCTTTCATCAATCTCGTCCAGATGGTTCATCACTTCGACTTTGTGCGGAATCGTGACATTCAAGCCGCCAATGCCAAACGCCCGCAAGCCGGCCATGGCGTCGCCAAGCTGTTCCGGCTTCACGTGAAATGCGGCGTAAACCGCATTGATGCCCGATACCTGGAACGCACAATTTTGCATCAACGGCGACCGGGTATGGCGGATCGGATCGCCGATGACCCCGTAAAGCCTGGTCTCGTTGTTCATGCCGATTTTCTCCTTCTGTTGTCCGTCAGATCATCGCATCCCGAAGCAGCACCTTGATGCCCTTCGGGGCAAACATGTCTACCAGGGCGCCACGATCGCCATTGACCCTGATCCACCCCAGGCCGGAGACGACGACATCCGTCCGGGTACCCGGCGCAATCCGCAACCGGTGGCGCGTCCATGGCGGCAGCGCATCCAGATTCGATGCATCCGGCGGGGACAGCATCTTGCCCCGGTGCTCCGCGTACAATTCATCGGCGCGCGCCAATTTGGTCCGATGGACGGTAATGCCGTTCGACAAATAGATCGTAAACGACTGCCGTTCGCCTTCCACAAAATCAAAACGGGCCAAGCCGCCGAAAAACAACGTTTGTCCGCTATTCAACTGGAAAGTCAGCGGCTTCAGCGGCTTGTCCGGCAACAGTGATGCGAGGTCCTGCCGTGGCACGATTTCCGTCAGGCGGAAATCGTAGACGATGCCCGGCGTATCGATGATCTGCCTGCCGTCATCCAGCGGAATCCGGATGGCATCCAGCGTCGTGCCCGGATAGCGGGACACCGTCAACTCCCGGCGGAGATCGCTGTAATCCGCGATCAGCCGGTTGACCAGCGTGCTTTTGCCGACATTGGTCGCGCCAACCACATAAACATCACGGCCCTTGCGCAGCCGGCCGATCGCTTCGACGACGCGTTCAAAATCAACGCCTCTCCTGGCGCTGCACAACACAATATCATTGACGCGCAGACCGTTCAGCTTCGCCTGCCGCTGAACCCAGTTCCGGATCCGGTTCCAGTTGGTCACACGCGGCAGCAAATCGATCTTGTTGACAACCAGCAGCACTTCGTTGCTGCCGACAAACCGTTGCAGTCCGGAAATCAGGCTGCCTTCAAAGTCAAACAGGTCGACGATGTGCACGACCAGGCTGTTCGTTTGGGCGATGCCGCCCAGCAGTTTCAAAAACTCGTCCTGGTCCACGGCAACAGACGAAGCTTCATTGTAATGCTTGATCCGGAAGCAGCGGCGGCAAATGACGGGCGACTTGCCCAGCGCCGATTCCGGCACATATCCCGGCTGGTCCGCATGCAGGGTCTGCAGGGCAACGCCGCAGCCCTCGCAGCGGGTCGTTTCGGGAGCATCCATCATGGCGCCTTCCTCCCCTGGTCATCAAAAGGCCATCTGCCTGTCCTCCGCAACCTGGCCCGGACGATTTTCTCGATCAGGCGGTTGATTCGTGTCGGCAAACCTTCTTCAGATGGCGCCACGGCAGAAACGAGTATGGTGTGCATCCCCATCCTGCGGCCACCGAGAATATCCGTCATCAGCTGGTCACCGACGACGACGACTTGCCCGGGCGCAAGCCCCAGCCGGAGCAGGGCGTTCCGGAACGCCTTGCGCGCAGGTTTGCGTGCGGCATGGACAAACGGAATATGGAGCGGTTCCGCAAACCGGGACACCCGCGATTCATTGTTGTTGGATACGATGACGACCCGGAATCCCGCATGCCGGACCTTGTCCAGCCAATCGGTCAACTCCGGCGTGGCCAGCGCGGTTTTCGCGCTGACCAGCGTATTGTCCAGATCTGTAATAATGCCCTGGATATTGCGTTTTTTCAATGCGTGCAAGTCGATATCGTATATCGAATCGACGATTTGGTCGGGCAGCAAACGCTCGAACATGCCTCTATCTCCTGTGCGATTTGTTGAACAAAATATACCATACCCTTTCGGGCCTTGCAAAAAGGTGTTTTCCCAAAAAACGGCCGGGCTGCGTCTTCCGCCCGGCCCAACCGTCCGCTTGTTCGCTATATCGATTTGCGCAGTCTGGCGACTGCCAATTCAAATTGCCGCGCATCCGTTTCAGCGCCGGGAACCTGGCTGTAGCGCGCTTGTTCGAATTGCAGCAGGACGCTTTCAAGTTCGGGCCGAAGCGGCGCAAATTTGTCCCCCCAGCGCTGGAACGCTTCCCGCAACGTCTCATGCGTCTCCCGCTTCAAGCCGCGTTTTTTCATGTACTTCAGAAACTTCTCCATTTCGCGGACAATCCGCTGGTTGGGAGAAGCACCGGCATAACGGATTTTGTGCAGCATGCGGAGGGCAAAAGCGCGGTGGCGCATGACCCAAACCGCAACAGTAACTGCAAACAGAACGGCCAGACCTGCCGCAACATAAACCCAGACCATACCGGTCGATTTCACGCTGGCCGTTTCGGCAGGTTCGGATACGACCGGATCATATTCCAGTGCCGGCTCGGCCTCGATCGGCTCCGGCATCGGTATGGCAAATCCCGAAGTCGGTTCGAACGGAATCCAGCCGTAACCCTCAAAATAGACTTCCGCCCAGGAATGAGCATCCGCATTGCGGACCGTATACGTGCCAGGACCGTCCAGATCGACATAGGATTGGCTGAACCCCAGGCTTTCCACTTTGGACAGATCGACACCGGAGGTATAGCCTTTCACCCAGCGAGCGGGGATGCCGAGCGTCCTTGCCATGACGACAAATGCGGTGGAGAAGTAATCGCAATAGCCTTCCCGGATTTCGAACAGAAACGCATCCACAACATCTTCGCTTTTCTGTTTGGAGACATCAGGCTTGTTGTTATAGTTATAATTGAACTGCAAATACTGTGCCAGCAAATCAGCCTTGTCATACATATTGGTGGCTGAAGCCGTCACTTCCGCCGCCAGATCCGCCACGCGGCCGGGCACGGTGTCGGGCAATTGCAAATAGGGCGCCAGATCGATGGCAGCGGCATCGGGTGCCGGATTGACGACGTTGCGCAAAGCGGCGCGGTCCAGCACCGTCACCAGCGATTCGACGGTATAGGTTTGCACGCGGGATGGCCTGCGAAACCGCAGTTCCTGCTCTTCCCGGTTGCCCACCAGCACGCCGTCTCCTTCGATCGACACCACCTGGCTGATCGGGCTTGCGCCAAACAGGACCGGCAAGCGTTCTTCACTCAAAATCTGCACCGTCTGCACCAGTTTCTCCGTGGCGACGTTCTCGCCGCGCTCGGCGGCAAATCCGGTACCAGCCCCTACCTGCTGCAGCGTCAACTGGGGCTGGACGTCCTCCCAGCCTTTGCCTGTATAGACCGTCTTGGCTTCCCCGCGCCAGTAACTCCGGCGGGTCGTCGTGACGGTCATCACCGGCGAATAGTCATATTCGAATCCGCCGCCGATCTGGCTATCGTCCCTGCTGTATCCGGATGAAGAAGATCCCGAAGCGCCTTGGCTGCCGGAACTGCCATTCAAAATGCCACCCTCTCCGCTCAGTGATGGCACTTCCCGCCCCTGGGCCTGGGTCCAGATCGTATAGGGGTCTTCCAGCAAGGCGGGCGCCCGCGGCATCAAAATGCCGAAAACCAGCAATGCCGATATGACGATCACCGCCGGCAATGCCAGCTCGATGGGCCGCTCCGCCAATGCCTCCCAACTGTCGGGATGTCTGTCCCGCAGTTGTCGCAGGTGCAGGATGACCAACCAGCCCAGACCCGCAACGACGACCCACGCAATGTTGCGCCACAGTTCGTATGGAAAAAAGGAGTCGATGACCGCCATCAGACCGATGGCGCCGAACATGGCAGAAAGCAGCCCGCCCCGGCTTCGTCCGAGCCAGCACAACACATGAACGGCTAATACCATGCCGAAGCCGATTTCCGCAAACGGATGCAAAGTGGCCACATGCGCATCCAGAAACGCCAACCACTCCTGTCCGTCTTTCCAATGGGCAGGCCAACCGGTCCATTCGAAAAAAGGCGAATACTGAACGGACAGCACGATGACCGCAATTGCCGACAACACAAGGCGGAGTGCCCGCTTGTGCGTAAACAGCAGCTCAACGACCGCCGTGAACGCCATCGTGGCATATACGAGCGAATAAGTCTCACGCCACCAAATTTCCTGCAAGATTTGAATGATCTGGAGCAGCATGAGGATGGCCAGCAATCGGTGCGAACGTTCCAGCACAAGTTCGCTCCAGAATTCTGGCCTGGCAACGAATCTGCGTATGCGTGAAACAGCCGCATTCATGCAGAAGACACCCCCAACACCGTCAGCAAATCTTCCAGCCGGGTAATGGACTGGCATTCCCACTGTCTGGCCTTGCACAATTGCATCCATTGCCGCAATTGGCGCGTTTGGCTATCGCTTGCACCGACATCGTTGACATGGATCTGCGCAGGGATCATCCCGCGGGCTTCCAGCGCCTGAAACGCACCGGGCAACGAAGCATCCGCACGGGGACTGATGACGACAACCTGAACGCCCGGTTCGAATCGTTCCGCCACTTGCGCGATCCAATGCCGGATCGGTATCGAACCGTCCGCTTCCACGTCCACCAGATGTTGCAGCACGGTTTCCTGCATCACCGGAGAACGGCCCGCACCAAGCCAGACCTGTTGCTTGCCTGCAGACACGAAGCCGATCGGCATGCCTTGCATCCTGACAAATTCCAGCACGCTGGCCGCAGCGGATACAGCGACTTCGAATTGCGACGAAGAAGCGTAGGCTTCCGTCTGGCAATCCAGCAAAATCACGATGCGGGGCAACGCTTCCCGTTCGAATTCCTTGGATTTCCACTGCCCGGTTTTGGCCGTGGCATTCCAATGGATGCGGGACAGCCTGTCGCCATGGATATATTCCCGGACACCGTCAATCTGCGTCGTCTCTTTCGCCCATTTGGACGTATAGGTTTGCTGATAGACCCCTCGTTGCGAACGCTTGAGCATTTGCCAATCCTTGATGGCAATCATGCGGGGCAACACCTGGAGATCGACGGTTTCGGCAAACTCCCCCTGATGCTCAAACAGGCCGAAGATATCCCGGGTAGAGCATTCCGTCGTTTGAAAGCGATACCGCCCGCGCCGAAGCGGCGCAGTCTCGTAGATGATCTCTCCCCTGCGTCTGTAATCGGGAACAAAACTCGTTTCGTAAATCTGCGTTTCGCCGGAAACCGTTCTGACCAGATGATCCCTCACGATGACATAAGGCAGGGGCCAGGCTCCGGGGATCTGGATGTTCAGTTTCACCTGCAGCCGCATGCCTGCCGTCAGCATAGCGCCTTCCGCATTCGGAAGGATAATCGTCCTCGTGCCATGAACGCTCCTGATGCCGCTCCACCGGCCGAACAGCAAGTAGACGATCAGCGCATTCAGCATCACAAACAGCATCAACGAAGTTTTGCCGCCCTGGAACAACAAATAAAATAGCGAGCACAAATACAAAACCGCTGCAGACAGCCAAATGCGCGGCGGAAGTGCGCGTCTCATCGTCAACGCTCCAGGCCGACCGGCACTTGCAGCCGTCCAAGCACATCTTGCAATACGCCGGTCGTCGATTGACCCTGCATGCGCGCTTCGGAGCGCAGATGCAGCCGGTGTCCCAGGACAAGCGGCGCCATCGCCTTGATATCATCCGGAATGACATAGGAGCGATGCTGCAAAAAGGCGTATGCCTTGACCGCGGAAGCAAGTGCGACCACCGCCCGGGGACTTGCGCCCAGCAATACGGATGCATGCGTCCGCGTTGCCCGTACCAGCGCAATCAAATAGTCGGCGACTGCCGAATCCAGATGGACGTTTTCGACCATCTGCTGCATGTTCGCCACATCTTCCACCGTGGCGACCGGAGAGAGCGATTCGATCATGCGGGATGCATTCGGCTCCAGCACAAGCCGTTTTTCCGAAGCCTCGTCCGGATAGCCGAGGCTGATTTTCATCAGGAACCGGTCAAGTTGCGCTTCCGGCAAACTGTAAGTGCCTTCAAAATCAATCGGATTCTGTGTGGCAAACAGAATGAAGGGATGCGGCAGACTGTACGTCTGGCCATCCACGGATATGCGCCGTTCTTCCATGGCTTCCAGCAAGGCAGACTGGGTCTTCGTCGTTGCCCGGTTAATCTCGTCGGCCAGCACCATGTTGGCCATGATCGGACCGGGACGGAATACGAACTGTTCCTGTTTCGGATGATAGATGGATACGCCTGTTATATCGGTAGGAAGCAGGTCCGGATTGCATTGGATGCGATGGAACAATCCGCCCACGGACAAGGCCAGGGCTTTGACCATCTGGGTTTTTCCCGTACCCGGAACATCTTCGATCAGGACGTGTCCGCCGGCAAGCAAGGCGGTCAGCATCCAGGAGATTTCCTGTTTCTTGCCGTAAATGCAAGATTCCATATTGGCTCTGATTCGATCCAGCAACTGTGCCGCTTCACGTTGTTCCATTATCCCTGCCTCCCAATGGAATAGCGAATGTAAAAAAGATATATCCCTGATATTATACCGAAACATGGAACAGTCCGTAAATTTTAGATTCCTACAAAAAACAATAGCAAAAAAACCAATCCATCGTCCGCAGGCGGCAGCACATGGATTGGTTTATTTTGAAAAGTCATTGGCGCCGGGTCACCCTTTCGGTTTGACGACCAGCGCGGCAAGAAACGAAAAGATGATCGCGGCGGAAATCCCCGCACTCGTCACTTCGAAAATGCCGGTGATGACGCCGACCCAGCCATCCCGCTGAAGTTCGGTCAGCGCTCCGTGGACGAGTGCGTTGCCGAAACTTGTGATCGGCACCGTTGCACCCGCCCCGGCAAATTCGATCAACGGGTCATACAAGCCCAAACCGTCCGCCACCGCGCCAAGTACGACAAGCAATGACATCGTATGGGCCGGCGTCAGCTTCGCAACGTCCAGCAGCAATTGCCCGAGCAGGCAGATGCCGCCCCCGACCAGAAATGCCCACAAATATTGCATCATCTCAGTTTTCCTCCCTGACGCAGTCCAGAACTTCAATGGAGATGGCATGCATTTCAGCCGCCGATGCCAAGCAGCCAGTAAATGATGCCGATCACAAATGCGGCCACGACGCCAAATACGATGACCGACCCTGCCAGTTTGAACATGCTGGCACCGGTTCCGAGAACAAGGCCTTCGCTCCGGTGTTCGATCGCCGCCGATGCCATGGAATTGGCAAACCCGGTGACGGGAACGGCCGTCCCCGCTCCGGCCCATTGGGCGATTTTGTCATATACGCCCAAACCGGTGAGCACGACCGAAATGAAGATGAGAACAGCGACGGTCGGACTGGAAGCTTCCCTGGTCGTCATACCGAATACGGCCGAAAAAAATTGTCCAATCGCTTGACCCAGCAAACAGATGGCGCCTCCCACGACAAAAGCGCGCACACATTTTTGCCAGCTGAACCGGGGCGGTTCTTTCGTCTTGGCAAACGCCCGGTATTCCTTCGGAGTCATCGCCAGCGGCCTGATGCCCGGTTGGTCCCGCAGTCCGGACTTGGCTGTCACATGATGCGCCTCCCTTCTCAAGCAATCGTTTCCTTTTCATTATCTGCCGGAGCCACCCGGGCTATTCCGATGGGAGAAGGAAAAAGGGTTGCGGAAACCATGCGTAGACATGCGTAGAATCGTACACCATTCGACAAATGCTATTTTCCCCATCCGGAACGGAAAGGAATCCCGATAACGCATGCGAAAAATAGGTTTCATGCTTCTGGTGTTGCTGCTTGTACCTGTCATGCCTGCATTTGCGGCCCCTGTTTCGGATCAGGGTTCCATCGATTTGCGGCAGTCCCCCCTTGAAACGGACGGACCCGTTGCGCTTCGCGGCGATTGGTTGTTCTACCTGGATCAATTTGTGGAACCGGCATCATTGCCCGCTGCCACTGCCGGTGCGGCTGTACCCATTCACGTCCCCGCAACGTGGGGCAGTGCCGCCCCGGACAAACGCGATACAGGCTACGGCACCTATCGTCTGCGCATTCTGCTGGCGGATGTCAGACGCGTGCTGGGACTTTATCTGCCCACAGCACCTTTTATGTACTGTTGCCGGTGGCGCGCCAACCGGGCAGCGCGGCGGAAGGCGGCGGCAATGGAGGATGACCTGCGGCGTGCGTGTGCATGTACCGGGGCTTGCGGGTCCATGATCTGCGGCATACAGGCACAGATGGGTTTTCGCCCACATATATATGAGGTACGATTCATGTCGCGTTTGAAAGCGCTGAATCACCGATCCAAATGGGGGTGACCGCCTTGCCAGGCTTTTTTGCCGCACTCGCTTTCATCGTCAAGGAATGGATGTTGCTCGTTTCATATGTGAAGAACAATGCGTTTCCGCAGCCTTTAAGCGAACAGGAAGAGGAAACCTACCTCCGGCTGATGGCCGAAGGCGACGAAGTCTCCCGCAACAAACTGATCGAGCACAATCTCCGGCTTGTTGCACATATCGTCAACACGTTGTGAACACGAACCGATGTCATTCCCAGGCGAAAGAAACTGCTGCCGCTTCAACTCGTCAAGGGCGCCGACGGCCGTAACCTTCACTTCGTCTCCGTCAAAACGGATCAGGATCTCATCAACCAACGTTTCCACGATATGACGTTTATCCTCAAAGGTCAGTTGATCTCCGCCGCTCTCCACAAACATGCGGATCGTTTGCGTCAGCTCAGCCATTCGGGTCGCGGAAAGCTCTTTCTCCAACAATTCGGTTAGTTGCTTTTCGTACACGGCGAGCTCTTGTTGCAGCGACTTTAATCCGGCGTTGATGTGCTGCATTTCGCTTAACATCTCTTGCTCGTCGATGACTTCCCGCTTAAACATGACTTTAATTTTTTCTTTTTCCTTTTCTTTTTGCTCGATTTGCCGTTTGATTTGGTCCGCGGCAGACCGCAACTCCTGATGAATTTCTTGCGATCGGCTGTGTAGCCTTTCGATATAATCATCGGGGTTGGACAGTGTTTCCAAGATTAGCCGCCATACGTAATCATCGAGCATATCGGCGCGCAGCGTTTGGGTTGGACACTTTTCGACGCCTTCGCCATACTTTTTGGGAAATTTATTGGGACACCGATAACAGGTGTAACGGATTTTTTCACCCGTTGCTTTATTCATTCGACCGGTGTAAGTCGTTGCCTGCCACATCCGACCGCAATGTCCGCAACGGATCATTGATTTTAACAAGTAATCATATTTGACATTTCCCGATTTCTTCATGTTTTTCTCTTTCTGCGCTTGCGCCAGTGCAAATAATTGCGGGTCAATGATGGGAGGCACCTCGACCAAGATCCAGTCATTTTCACCGCGGAACTTATAGGTTTTTTTCGGCGTCCCGTTCTTCGTTTTTTCTCCCCGAATTTTGCGTGTTTCCCGACGATTATAATAAAACTTGCCAATATACACTTCTGACGTTAACACGCGCCGAATGGAACTGGCGCTCCAATTTCGGCTTTCGCCGCGTTTCGGCACGGCTCCGAGCGAATACAGACGTTCCCCGATCTCCCTAAGCGTATAATGATCGTAGACATACCAATGATACATTTTGCGAACAAATTCGGCTTCCTCTTCATTGATCACCAACGTATGTTCGTGAAGGTCATATCCGTACGGCGCCACCCTCATCGGCATAATTTTTTTCTCTTTCTCCACCGCTTTGAGTCGGCCGCGAACGGTCCGTTTCTTAATTAAGGACAACTCATATTGAGCAATCGAACTCATGAGATTGAAAAACAGCTGCCCCTCCGGAGTATTTCGGTACTCCGTATCCACGAAAATAAGTTCGACATCGCTTCTCTCCAGTTCGCGGCAGAGGATTAATTTATCGGTCAAATCTCTTGTTAAACGGTCGGGATGAGTAACAATCAATCGATTGATGATTCCTTGCGCGACATCCTGCCTTAATTCATTCATCGCCGGACGGTCGATGTCCTCGCCCGTAAAACCCTCTTCACGATACACCTTTAGCATTCCTTCTGAAAGCCCCATGTCTCTGGCTTTTCGAAAGCAAATCTCAACTTGCGCATCCAGGCTGGTGCCTTCCGACGCTTGCATACCCGTTGAAACCCTGGAGTAGATCGCGGTGTACATGAAATATGCTCCCTTCTAACCCTTGCTTACACAACCAAGTATTGACATCCCAAGCAACAAAAAAACCGGCTTATTCAGTCGGTTTCAAGATCAATCGTTTTAAGATATAGTCGATTACTGCGCTTTTGGCTTCGTTGGCGGATAAGGCGCTTGAGGGTTTTGGAACCGCGAAAGGTTGAGGCACATATACGATTTTAATTGTCGGCATTCGCTCCATACTCCTCACCTCAATACACCTTATTCCGCCGGACGATTGTCCTAGCACAACCGCATTGTATGTTGAATAGATTTGAACTCCGTTTCCTTTATCCGGATAATAGCTGATTCATGTTCAGCTCCAATGAACATCCAGTGCCAGTACCCTGGTACAACGGATTGATTGATAAATATCGACCATGTGAGGGAAGTAGCTTTCAGTAAGTCCATGAAATGACTCAATTGAATCATGTCAGGATTATATAAATCCACAATAATGGCTTTGATGCTAGACTAAATAGTGGACACCGAGAATCGAGAATGCAACAATAAACCTAGCAAAATCGAGGTGTCCGAAGATGAGTCAAAAGTATGACAAAGACTTCAAAATCCAAACCGTGAGGATGATCCAGGAACAGGGAAAACCGGTGGCGCAAGTCGCTCGGGAACTGGGTGTATCCGAC